>Ga0193706_1000112_pt1 | contig 57619 bp, 52 predicted proteins | sample U3c1metaG_FD_160130 | JGI IMG/M metagenome (GOLD analysis project Ga0193706, IMG submission 160130) | Soil microbial communities from a riparian zone of the East river system, Colorado, United States - U3c1 | ecosystem: Environmental > Terrestrial > Soil > Riparian zone | place: USA: East River...
ATCGAGTTGCGGCGTGCGATGAAACCCACGGCGTCGCTCTATCTCCATTGCGATCCCACGGCCAGCCACTATCTGAAGTTGCTGCTCGACGCGGTCTTCCGTCCGGAGAACTTTCGGAACGAGATCATCTGGCAGAGAACGTTGTCCAAGGGTTTGATGAAGACCCGACTCCCGAACAATCACGACGTGGTGCTCGTCTACCAAGCGCACGTGGGAGCCACCTGGAACCTGGATGCTGCTTTCCAACCCTATGACCCCGTCAACCTCGATGAGAAAACCGCCAAGAAGTACTGCCACGAAGACTCCGATGGGCGCCGTTATCACCTTGACAACCTCCTCAACCCGAATCACAACCGGCCAAACTTGGACTATGAGTTCCTCGGAGTGAAGCGAGTATGGCGCTGGACGCGGGAGAGAATGGAAAGGGAATACGAGGCCGGCCGCGTCGTGCAGCCGAAGCCTGGTGCCGTGCCGCGCTTCAAGCGATATCTCGATGAGCAGCGGGGGCGGCCGTTCGGAGATGTTTGGACCGACATCCCCCCACTGAACTCACAGGCAGCCGAGCGCTTGGGCTATCCAACCCAGAAGCCGGAGGCGCTTCTTGAGAGGATTATCGAGACGAGCAGTAACCCTGGGGATGTTGTGCTCGATCCGTTCTGCGGGTGCGGAACCGCTATCGCCGTTTCGGAGCGTCTCGAACGTCGGTGGATCGGGATAGACGTCACGTTCTTGGCTACGCACCTAATAAAGAGTCGACTCGCGGACGCATTCGGGGACGCGCTCAATGTCAAAGTAATCGGCGAGCCGACGACGGAGAGCGAGGCTGAAGAGCTGGCAAAGCAAGATCCCTTCCAGTTTGAGCTCTGGGCGCTCAGCAAAGTAAACGCTCGCAACGCGGACAAGCGAAAGGGAGCGGATCGCGGAGTCGACGGCCGGTTCCTGTTCCACGAGACGCCAGGCGGGAAGACCAGGCAAGTGATCATTTCGGTCAAGTCCGGAAAGACCGGCCCACAACATGTTCGCGATCTTCGAGGCGTCATAGAGCGCGAAGACGCGGAGATGGGCGTTCTTATCACCATGCGCGAGCCAACGCCAGCGATGCGTGCCGAGGCAGCAACCGCCGGGGTTTATCGCTCCGGATCGGAGGGCATCGGAACCTGGGGCGACCACCCCCGCATACAGCTACGGACGATTCAAGAGCTTCTGGAAGGCAAGGAGATCGACAAGCCGCCTTCCGTTGGCAGCTTCCCCCGAGACTGGCAGGAACAGCATAGGCCGCCAAGACATGCGCACAGGCATATGACCGAGCCGCTGTTCCCCAATGGACCAGGAGACGCGGAGCGGTCTGTCATCAAGCGACCGTAGACGTTTTTCCGCTTTCTAGAGCGATTTTCCGTCCGATCCAAGCCATAGAGTAATTCAGGCAATGACCTAGAAAAAGGCCCCCGCGACGTTGGCGCGTCCGAGGGCCAGGCCACCGAGGTAGAAGCTCGAATGGCATCACCCAAAGTAGCAAGGGGAGCGGCTTCCGCCGCCCTGAAAATAGTCCTCGATTCGCCCGAGATCAGGCACCTGATCGAGGAGCTTGAAGCTACCCGCTGGACGGGCAGGCCCGCTACCCGATCCGCACGATGATCGGCCTCGCTTTGGCGAAGTCGCTCTACGCGATCCCGACCTGGACCAAGGTCGTCGCCCTGGTCGCGGACCACTGGAAACTGCAACGTGCGCTCGGCTGCGAGGGCAACCCGCCGAGCGTCTACGCCGCCTATCGCTTCGCGGAAAAGATGCGGGCCAATGGCGACATGCTGGAGCGCTGCATCGACTTCGTCGTCGCCGGTCTCAAGGAGAAGCTGCCGAGCTACGGAACCGACCTCGCCATCGACGCGAGCGACATGCCCGCCTACGCCAACGGCCAGCGCTACCTCTCCAATGGCGGGCCGGAACGGGAGCACTTCTCTGACCCCGATGCGACCTGGGGCCACCGCTCGGCGGTCTCGACGCGCAAGGGCGGCGGCTTCTACGGCTACCGCCTCCATGCGGCGGTCTGTGTCGCCACCGATCTGCCGGTGGCCTGGGCGGTTGAGACTGCGCGCGACCACGAAACCCTGTCCGTGGTGCCGCTGATCGAGACGGCACGGCGCCGGGGGGCGATGGTCGCCACGGCCGCGCTCGACAAGGGCTATGACAACAACCGCGTCTATGCGGAGTGCGCCGAGCGCGACTGCCTGCCCTTGATCCCGCTGCGGCGGACCACCTCCGTCAAGAATGGTGACCATCTGCCGCCGACCTGCTCACATGGCGAGTGGAAGTTCGCCGGGTCAGACCGCAAGCGCGGCGCTGCCAAGTGGCGCTGCCCGACCGGCGAATGCGCCCCGGCTTCGATGTGGCGGAAGGCGAGCCGTCTCCACCCGCTGATCCCGAGGGAGACGAAGCGGTGGAAGGCTGCCTACCGAAAGCGGGCGGCAGTCGAGCGCGAGTTCGGCCGCCTCAAGAATCAGTGGGGGTTGAAGCCGCTGCGCTGTCGCGGCCTCGACCGCGTCCGGCTACACGCCGACCTGACGATCCTCACGAAGCTGGCCTGCGCCCTGTCACGGGCGCGGGCTGCCTTGACGGCGGGCCGAAGTCGAAGTACCCGATCACCGTCCCGCCGGGCCGCCAGGAAAGTCCGGTCAGCAGGGCGCTCGGATCGACACCGAGCGCCCCCGCCAGCTTGATCAACGTGTCCACGCGGGCGGTTCGCTCGCCGCGCTCAAGCTGGCCGACCGCCGTGCGGTGCAGCGAGGCGCGCACGCCAAGCTCTTCCTGAGATAGACCGACCCGCTCGCGGTGCTGGGCGAGGGTGAGGCCGAAGCGTTCGGCGAAGTTCATGCGGCGAGGCGGTCGAAGTGAAGGGCGGCGCGGGTCGGTAGGACCGTCGCTCCCTCTCGCCTCAGCAGGCCGGCTCCAGTGAGGTCGCGCAGGGCGCGTTCCGTCCCGTCGCCTCCGCCGATCTCCCGCTCTACCTCGCCTGCTGCGAGCAGAGCCGGGGTGTTCATCGAGGACAAGACTTAAAACGGCTCGCTGAGTGCGGGCGTCATCGCTACGGTTGCCGTGCATGGGAGTTCATACCTCCTGTGCCACGGCCCCGGGAGCGTTCCACCGCTCGCCGGGGCCATTTGTTTTCTGGTCCCCCTGAACTTAGGAGGACTCAGAGATGCAGATCAAGACTTTCGCTAGCCGTTTCGCCAGAGCCTCCTAGGTCTCAGCGCAGTAGCGGCTGAAGACTTGTGGGGCCGATAGGCACTACAAGTCTTCAGCCATCCTTCCGCCACCGGCCTACGGCTTGTCGCTCAGGCGCTGGGCTGCGATGGCCAGTATTTTCCGTACCTGCGCCGGTTCGTGGCAAATCTGCCAATGAGTGAAGCGAAGCGGCATCAGACCGGCGACGATATGGGCTTGGTCGCGACGATTGTCCGCCGCCTGCTTGGTCGGCGTGCGGTGATAGCGAAGGCTGTCGGCCTCGACGACAAGGCGCAGGTCGGGCCAGAAGAAGTCGACGCGATATCCGTTCAGCCAAACCTGAGTCTGAGGAAGGGATAGTCCTGCGGCGCGGGCCAGCGGCAGGAAGAGCTGCTCGAGCCGCGTGTCGGTGAGTACGAACGTATCCCGGTCCAGCAAGCGGCGTAGCCGCGCAACGCCCGGGCGCGCCGGGACCGAGTCAAGCGCCTCGCGCAGGCTCTCCGGATCGATCAGGTCGCGGTGGTCGGCCTCGTTGACGGCTGCCTCGAGCTCATCCGTCGAAATGCACATGGCGAGGTCGACGAGAGTGGAGACCGGTCCGGTGACGGGAATCCGATCGACGAAGCCGCTTGTCGGCCATCGTCCCTGCCCACCCTTTGGCGAGTCGCCTGCCGGGCGCCGGTGCACCCGGATATCGGGACGGCGGCGAGCAACGTGGTCGGGAACAACGATGTCGATCGGCCCTGGTTCCTCAGACCGTATGCCCATCAGAGCCGCGGCGCTGCAGTGACTCAAACGGGCATGCGGTCCGCAAGCCAGCACAGCTGCCATCCATCTCCCGCGAGAATCGATTGCCGGCCTCCCAACCGCGTAGACACCCCGCATCACGGGGATCAAGCGCCCGGTGCGGAGCCGGTGGCGGATCGCCTCAGGTCCCAGGCTCAGCTCCAACAGCTGCCGTCGCGTCACTACCCAATGCTGGCTCCGCGCCAACTTCCACACCTCGCTCGACCACGGCTGAAGCTTCTTGGTGCCCATAGGCACTACAAGTCTTCAGACGCTCCGATTTCTCCCCCTCGCCACCGTTGGCATGGAAACTGTTCGCATGAGCGCCGTCGAGATCGAGATCCGCCGCGCCGGCCCGGAGGACGCCGCCGCGATCGCGCGGCTGCTGCACGACTTCAACACCGAGTTCGCGGACTTCACTCCGGGCGTCGCGGCGCTGACCGAGATCGCCGGGCGGATGCTGGCCGCGGGCGAGATGACGGTCCTGCTCGCCGGCGAGGGGCCCGACGGGATCTCCCTGGTCCGCTACCGGACCTCGGTCTGGACCGGCGGTCTCGAAGCGCACCTGCAGGAGCTCTACGTGGCGCCGCCGCTGCGCGGGCGCGGCATCGGCCGGGCCTTGCTCGAGGCGACGCTGGCGATGGCGCGGGAGGCCGGCGCCGGCGGGATCGACCTCAACACCGGCGCGACCGACACGGCGGCGCGGGCGCTGTACGAGAGCTGCGGCTTCAGCAACCGCGAAGGGGCTCCGGCCGGTCCCTCGATGCTCTTCTACGAGCGCGAGCTTTAGAGCAGGCGCTAAGCCTTCGGCCTGAGCACGAGGATGCAGAGGTCGTCGCCGAGCGGCCGGTCGGCCCAGCCGAGCACCGCCTTGTGGGCCTCCTGCACCAGCACCCGCGCCGGCAGCCTGACCAGGGGACCGAGGAGGCGGGAGAGGCCATCGCTGCCGAGCCGCGTCTCCCCCTGCTGCACGTCGGTGGCGCCGTCGGTGTAGACGAGCACGCCGCCGGCGCGATCGAGGGTGACGTCGGCGGTATCCAGCGGCAGGTCGGCGCTGACTCCGAGCAGCAGGGTCGAGCCCCGCGGCTGCAGCTCGGCGAGGCTGGGCAGGTGCATCGGTGGCGGGTGGCCGGCGAGGGCGTAGGAGAGCGTCGAGTCCGCCTCGCGAAAGCGCAGGCAGACAGCGCTGACCAGCTCATCGTCGCGGCCGGGCCGCTCGAGCAGGGCGGCATTGGCGAGGGTGAGGATCTCGGCCGGATCGCTGGTGCCGGCGGCGAAGGCCGCGAAGCGGGCCCTGATGAAGGTCGCCAGGCGGGCCGCCTTGGGACCGTGCCCGACGACGTCGCCGACGATCGCGATCGTCGTGTCGTCGGGACCGTTGGTGAGCAGGTAGAAGTCGCCGGAGACCCCGTATTCGGAGGCGACGAAGGCGGCGCCGGCGTCGACGCCAGCCAGTTCCGGCAGCGTCGAGGGCGTCAGCGCCGCCCTGATCGCCTCGAGTTCCTCGACGGAGTGCTCGAGGACGATCAGCCGCTCCCTCGTCGCCGAGACGAGGGCGACCACCGCGGCAAAGGCGAGGGCGCGGACCGCCAGCGAGACGCCGAAGGCGGGTACCGGGTCCAGCTGGGTGCCGATCGTGTAGAGGGCGCAGCAGGCGAGGGCGGCCACCGCGCCGGCCCGCCATCCGAACCACCAGGTCGTCAGCCCGATCGGGATCGCGTAGAAGAAGCCGAGGCCCGCGTGGGCGCTGGAATCGACCATGAGCCAGAGGGCGAAGACCAGCAACGCGGCAGCGCAGATCGCGATGATGTGAGCGGTCCTGGAGGAGCGTTGCGGCACGTCGTGCGCCAGCCTAGAGCCCGAGCTCGACAAAGCCAATGCCGCCGGGCGCGGCGACCAGATCGGGGTGCAGCAGGTGGGCGAGCAGCTCGGTGCCGTCGACCAGGCGGGGCCCTGGGCGCGAGTAGGTGGAGGCGGCGTCGACGGCAAAGACGCGCTCGGCGCCGAGCGCCTCGATCCGGCTCCGGTGCTGCTGCGCCTGGGCGCGCGACTCCTCTACGTACATCCCGCAGGGCATGACGACGACCAGGTCGGGATCGAGGCCGGCCAGCGCCTCCCACTCGACCTCGGGCGACTTGGCTCCGGCCGGCCCGGCGACGTCGATGCCGCCGGCGAGCGCGACCATCTCGGGGATCCAGTGGCCGCCGACGAAGGGCGGGTCGAGCCACTCGAGGGCGACGACGCGCGGTGGCGGCGCCCCGGCGACAGCGGCACGGACCGTCGCCAACCGTGCCTCCAGCTCGTCGCGCAGCCGGCGCGCCTGCGTCTCCACCCCGGCCGCCTCGCCGAGCCGGGTCACGTCCGCCAGCACCTCCCCCAAGCTGCTCGGGTCCTGCTGCAGGACCCGTGGCCGGCCGGGCAGGCGCGCCGCCACCTCGACCACGTCCTCGAAGGAGACGGCGCAGACGTCGCAGATCGCCTGGGTGACGATCAGGTCCGGGGCCAGCTGCGCCAGGCGCTCCTCGTCGAGGCTGTAGAGCGCCTTGCCTTCGCCGACGACGGCCTTGACGGCGGCGTCGATCTCGGCGGCGCTGAGCCCCGCGGGGAGGACCGTGGCGGTGAGCTGCGGCAGCTCCCGCGCCGGCGGCGGGTAGTCGCACTCGTGCGTCACCCCGACCACGCTCTCCCCCAGGCCGAGCGCAAACAGCATCTCGGTCGAGGACGGCACCAGGCTCGCGATCCGCATCGTCACCCAATATGGCACCCGGCTGGTCCGCTCGTCCAGAGGCGGGGTTGGGGGTCCCGCGGCGCTGTTAGCGTGGCCCCCACTCGGCGCGTCATTACAGAGAGAGGAACTGCATGGATCGGTCGGACAGCGAGCAGCACCCGGAGGACGAGAAGGGCGGCCTGACTCGCAAGCAGCTGCTCGGCACGGGGGCGACGGCCGCCTCGGCGCTGCTGCTCTCCCAGGGAGCCGGGATCGAGCAGGCGCTCGCCGCGGCGAAGGGCAAGCGCAAGGACGTCGCCGGGATGAACATCATCCTCTTCCTGACCGACCAGGAACGGGCGATCCAGCACTTCCCGCCGAACTGGATGCGGCAGAACCTGCCGGGGATGCGGCGCCTGCGCCGCCACGGCCTCAGCTTCGAACGCGCCTTCACCAACGCCTGCATGTGCTCGCCGGCGCGCTCGACCCTGATGAGCGGCTACTTCCCCGCCCAGCACGGGGTCAAGTACACGCTCGAGGAAGACATGCCCGCCTCCGAATACCCGCAGGTGAACCTGCCGAGCGAACTGAAGAACCTGGCGACGGTGATGAAGGCGGCGGGCTACAACCCCGTCTACAAGGGCAAGTGGCACTGCTCGAAACCGGCGACGCCGGAAGACGCCGTCCCCGCCGATCTCGAAAAGTACGGTTTCCTGCGCTGGGATCCGCCGGACGCCGGCGCCAACCAGACCGTCCCCGAGGCCGGCGGCGGCAAGGTCAACAACGACGGCCGCTTCATGGAATCGGTCGGCACGGGGGCCGCGGAGGGCGCGATCCAGTACCTCAGCTCGACGGCCGCCCAACAGCAGCCCTTCTTCATGGTGATCTCGCTGGTCAACCCGCACGACGTCCTCTTCTACCCGGGCTCGGGCTTCGAAGAAGACGACTACGACGCCTCCTGGCTGGAAGGCGACATCCGCCTGCCGGAGACCGTCGCCGAAGACCTCGAAAGCAAGCCCTCGGTCCAGGCCGAATTCCTGCGGATCTTCAACCTGACCGGAAAACTGAAAACGCCGACGGAAAAACGCAACTACCTGAACTTCTACGGGAACCTGATGCGCTCCTCCGACAACTACCTGGTCAGTGTCCTCGACAAGCTCGAAGAAACCGGCCTCTACGACGACACGCTGATCATCCGCAGCGCCGACCACGGCGAGATGGGGCTGACCCACGGCGGCATGCGCCAGAAGAACTTCAACGTCTACGAGGAGGCGACGCGGGTGCCGCTCGTCTACTCCAACCCGAAGCTCTTCCCGAAGCCGATCGAGACCGACGCGCTCGTCTCCCACGTCGACTTCCTGCCGACGCTGGCCAGCCTGGCGGCGGCGCCGAAGAGCGCCCGCGCCAAGTGGGAGGGCGTCGACTACTCCTCGCTGGTCCTCCACCCCTCCTCCGGCAAGTCGGCGCAGGACTACGTCGTCTTCACCTACGACGACTTCCAGTCCGGCCAGGCGCACGGGCCCTACCCGAAACCGCCGAACCACATCGTCGCGATCCGCGAAGGGCGCTGGAAGATCGCCAAGTACCACGACGTCGAACACAAGAAAGCACCGCAGTGGGAGATGTACGACCTCAAGAAAGACCCGCTGGAGCGGACCAACCTCGCCTATAAAGGCCACAAACGCTCGGAGACGCAGGAGAAGGAATTCCTGCGGCTCAAACGCAAGCTGGCTCGGGTCGAAAAGACGCGGCTGCAGCCGCTCTAGGTCTCGCCTCAGCTGAAGGATTACTGGGGTTATGGCCCCAGTAATCCTTCAGGGATTGGCGGTCGTGCATGGTCTACCCAATTATGGGTAGCAGGACCAGACCATGCGCCGCGTCACCTCCAGCACCCTCGCGATCCTGCTCGCCGCCGTAACGCTCGCGCTTGCCGCCGGCAGCGCCGGCGCCCAGCAGCTGCCGGTCATCTACAACGGCGCCCTCGGCTACGCGCAGACCAGCCCCAACGGCAGCCCGCCCGGCGCCAACGACTGGACCTGCCGGCCCGGCGCCGCCCATCCGCGGCCGGTGGTCCTCGTCCACGGCACCTTTGCCGACATGTCGAACAGCTGGCAGGCCCTCGCGCCGCTGCTGCACAACCGCGGCTACTGCGTCTTCGCGCTCAACTACGGGGCCCAGAACGGCAGCGGCGCGGTCGGCGTTTACGGGATCGGCGACATCGCCCAGTCGGCCGTGCAGCTCTCGACCTTCGTCGACCAGGTGCTCGCCGCCACCGGCGCTGAAAAGGCCGACCTGGTCGGCCACTCACAGGGCGGGATGATGCCGCGCTACTACCTGAAGTACCTGGGGGGAGCCGCCAAGGTCCACGCCCTTGTCGGCCTCTCCCCGTCCAACCACGGCACCAGCCTCGACGGCCTGTTCACGCTCGGCAGCCACCTCCCCGGCGCCAGCTCCTTCTTCGGCGCCTGCCCGGCCTGCGGTCAGCAGGAAGCCGGGTCCCAGTTCCTCGCCCAGCTCAACTCCGGCGGCGAGACGATGCCGGGCGTCGACTACACCGTGATCCAGACCCGCTACGACGAGGTCGTCACCCCCTATGCGTCCGCCTTCCTCAGCGGGCCCGGCGTGACCAACATCCTGCTGCAGAGCCAGTGCCCGCTGGATCTCGGCGAGCACCTCTCGATGCCCTACGACCACATCGCCGACGCCGACGTGCTGACCGCGCTCGACCCGGCCAACCCGGTTCAGCCGCTCTGCACGCCGATCGGCCCGGTCGTCGGCGGATGAGGGCCTAGTAGGACCCCCTAGAGCTCGATCGCCGAGCCGAGGGTGACGGTGCGCTCGGCCGGCAGGCGGAAGTACTCGACCGGGCTGGCGGCGTTGCGGGACATCGCCACGAAGAGGCGCTTGCGCCAGCCGGCCATGCCGGGGGCGACGGTCGGGGTGACCGAGATCTGGGAGAGGAAGTAGACCGCGCCCGCGACGTCGACCTCGCACTCGAGCCCGGTCCGCTCGGCGAGAGCGAGCAGGCGCGGCACGTCGGGAGAGTCCTGGAAGCCGAAGCGGGCGGTGACGTGGGCGATGCCGTCGTCCTCGTAGCCGAGGTCGTCGACGACCAGCCGTTCGGACTCGGGCACGTAGGGCGCCTTGGTCGTCTCGATCGAGATGATCACCACCGCCTCGTGCACGACCCCGGTGTGCTCGGCGCCGGCCCGCAGCGCCAGCGGGGTCGTTTCGCGACGGGCATTGAGGTAGACGGCCGTGCCCGGCGCCCGCACCAGCGGCGGCTCCATCGCCCGCAGCCCCGCGACGAACGAGCGCAGCGAACCCTCCTCCTCGATGCGGGCGACGCGGACCTTCTCGCTGCCGCGCTTCCAGGTGCTGAGAACGGTGAAGACGGCGAGCCCGGCGAGCAGCGGGAACCAGCCGCCGTGCTCGACCTTGGTCAGGTTGGCGCCGAGGAAGGCGAGGTCGATCGTGAAGAAGACCGCGGCGCCGAGCGCGACCAGCCATCCGGGTTTGCGCCAGAGCACGCGGACGACGACGAGGAAGAGCAGGGTGTCGACGGTGATCGTGCCGGTCACGGCGATCCCGTAGGCGGAGGCGAGGCCGGTCGAGGACCCGAAGCCGAGCACCAGCGCCACCACCGCCGCCAGCAGGAACCAGTTGATCGCCGGCACGTAGACCTGGCCGATCTCGCGGGCGGAGGTGTGGCGGATCGTCAGCCGTGGCAGGAAGCCGAGCTGGACCGCCTGGCGGCTGACCGAGAAGGCGCCGGAGATGACCGACTGCGAGGCGATCACCGTCGCCAGCGTCGCCAGCACGACCATCGGGATCCGTCCCCAGTGCGGGATCAGCAGGAAGAACGGGCTGTCGATCGCGCTCGGGTTGGCGAGGATCAGCGAGCCCTGGCCCATGTAGTTGAGGGTCAGGGCCGGGAAGACGACGAAGAACCAGGCGCGGCTGATCGGCTTGCGGCCGAAGTGGCCCATGTCGGCATAGAGCGCCTCGGCGCCGGTGATGGTGAGGACGATCGCGCCGAGCGAGATGAAGGCGACGCCGGGGTGGTCGAGGAAGAACTCGACTCCGTGGTGGGGAGAGAGCGCCTCGACGATCGCCGGGTGGGCGACGATCCGGCCCAGGCCGGCGGCGGCGAGAACCGTGAACCAGACCACCATCACCGGCCCGAAGACGCGGCCGATCACGTGGGTCCCGAAGCGCTGGATCGAGAAGAGGGCGACGAGGATGGCGATCGTGATCGGCAGCACCAGCGACTCCAGGCTCGGCGCCACGACCTCCACCCCTTCGACCGCGGAGAGGACCGAGATCGCCGGCGTGATCATCCCGTCGCCGTAGAAGAGGGCGACGCCGAACATGCCGAGCCCGATCAGCACCGCCTTGACGTGGCGACGGCGCAGCGGCGCTCCCTCGACCTTGGCGATCAGCGCCAGGATGCCGCCCTCGCCGTCGTTGTCGGCGCGCATGATGAAGAGCACGAACTCGACCGAGACGATCAGCGTGATCGACCAGAAGACCAGCGAGATCACCCCGTAGACGTCGCCTTCGGTCGGCTTGACCGCCTGGTGGTCGGCGGAGAAGACGGTCTGCAGCGCGTAGAGCGGGCTGGTGCCGATGTCGCCGAAGACGATGCCGAGGGCACCGAGGGCGAGGGCCGCCGTGCCGAGCTGGCGGCGGGAGGGCCGCGAGGCCGGCGTCGACATCCGGCAAACTTAGGCGATGGGCACCGCGCAGATACCCGACCCCACCGAGTCGGTCCGCCACCAGCTGCGGCCGCTGTTCGATCAGATCGTCATCAAGGAGCTCGACCAGGACCGGGTGCGGCGCTCCGGGCTGGTCGTCCCTCCCGGCACCCACGAGCCGCCACCCGAACAGGGCATCGTGCTGGCGGTCGGGCCCGGCCTCGACTGGTGGGCGCAGGCGGGGGTGGAGATGCCGGTCCAGCCCGGTGACCACATCGTCTTCCCGGCCGCCGCCGGCGTCTGGGTCGAGATCGACGAGGAGCGCCTGCTGGTCTGCCGCGTCACCCAGCTGCTCGGCGTGCTCGAGTCGGCGTCGATCCCGCGCTAGGCGCCGCGACTCCCCGGCGCCCGTTCAACGGCCGAGCGCCAACTGCTTGCCGTTGCCCTTGAGCTCCAGCATGCGCTCGTCGGCGGCGCGCATCAGCGTCGCGAAGTCCATCCCGTCCTCGGGGAAAACGGCCCAGCCCACCGAGGCGCTGGGAATCGGGCCGCGAGCGTCGGGCTCGCGCAGGCCGACGGCGGTGCGGATCGATTCCGCCATTCGCTGCGCCCCCTCGCCGTGGGCGCCGGGAGCGATCACGGCGAACTCGTCGCCGCCGATCCGGGCCAGGGAGTCGGTCGAGCGCAGGATCGCGCGGGTCCGGGCCGCCGCCGCGCAGAGCACCGCGTCGCCGACCTGGTGGCCGTGCTGGTCGTTGACGCCCTTGAAGTCGTCGAGGTCGAGGATCAACAGCGCCAGTGGGCTGCTGTCTGCCTCGCGGCGGCCGCCCGGGCTTGTGCGGGCGGCAAGCTCACGGCGCAGGATGGCGTCGAAGGCACGGCGGTTGCCGACTCCGGTCAGCGGATCGCGGTTGGCGATCTCGCGCTGGCGCGCCTCGGCGGCAAGCAAGCGTCGTTTCAGCCCGACCATCACCCAGGTCGCGGCGAGGAAGCTGGCGACGAGCGCCAGGTAGCGCGGCACGAAGGCGTTCTCGGTCGCTCGCGAGTCGTAGAGCAGCGGCGTGCCGGCGACCAGGATCAGCTCGATCGAGAGCGGCCAAGCCCAACGGGCCGGGAAGAAGAAGGCGGCGTAGAGCAGCGAGCAGACCAGAAACGGCTCGATGTAGCTGAGCGAGCCGCCGGTCAGGTAGAGGGCGAGGCCGACGACCGGGATCGTCACGACCATGCCGACCGCCAGCGCGTTCATCGAGGCCCGCTGCCAGCCAAGCACGCCGGTGACGCTGCCGAGGCCGTAGAGAAAGACCAGCGCGCTCATCCCCAGCACCCAGGGCAGTCCCTCGTGGACGGAGCCCGGCAGGAAAGCCGCGCCGGCGCCGATCAGTGCCCCGACGATCCACAGGAAGCCGGAGATCCTCCCCATCCGGCCACGCTCGTCGGGCGCTTCGGCGAAGCCGCCCGTGTCCTGCGAGCTGTCAGTCGGGTCAGTCAGCACCGCGAATTATGATCGACCCTGGCAGCGGAATCCTTGACTATTTGATCAGCCTGGGCGCTAACTGGCCTCGGAGTACGCCGGCTCGGCGCCACGGTCCCCGTGCACGGGCTCGGGCTCGGGCGCGCCGTGCGGGGCGCCCGCCGGGGCGACGTCGTGCAGCACGAAGACCGCGACGGCGACGGCGACCGCCGCCAGCCCGGCGCCGACCAGGTAGGCCACGTGGTAGCCGGAGGTCAGCGCCGCGGCATTCGAGCTGCCGCTGTCGATCAGGCTCTGGGTGCGCTCGGTGGAGAGCGTCGCCAGCACCGCCAGCCCGATCGCGCCGCCCACCTGCATGCTGGTGTTGACCAGCCCCGAGGCCAGGCCGGAGTCCTGCGGGGTCGCCCCCGACATCGCCAGGGTCATGATCGCCGGGAAGGAGGAGCCCATGCCGACGGCGATCAGCAGGAACGGGGGCAGCAGATCGGTCAGGTAGTTGCCGTCGACCGGCGTGCGGGCGAAGAGCAGCAGCGCGATGACGGTCAGGCAGACGCCGGGGATCAGCGTCCGTCGCGGCCCGAAGCGCATGATCAGTTTTTCCGAGAAGCCGAGCGAGAGCGTCCCCATCACGATCGTCGTCGGCAGGAAGGCGAAGCCGACCTCGAGGGCGCTGTAGCCGAGCACCCGCTGCAGGTAGAGGGCGCCGAGGAAGAACATCCCGAACATGCCGGCGACGAGCAGCGCCTGCAGGACGTTGGCGCCGGCGACGTTGCGGGAGCGGAAGAGGCGCAATGGCATCAGCGGGTTGGCGATCGTCGCCTGGCGATGGATGAAGGCGGCCAGCAGGGCGGCCGAGACGGCGCTGAGGGCGAGCGTGCGCGTATCCACCCAGCCCCAATCGGTGATCTGCAGGATCGTGAAGACGCCGAGCATCAGGGAGACCGTGATCAGCGCGGCGCCGGGGAAGTCGGCGCCCTGATGGAGGCCGATCCCCTCGTGGTTCTCGACCAGGCGCAGGGCCAGGAAGGCGACGAGGACGCCGATCGGCAGGTTGATGATGAAGATCCAGTGCCAGCTGATCGCCTCGGTGAGGACGCCGCCGGCGAGCAGCCCGATCGACCCGCCGGCGGAGGCGACGAAGCCGAAGACGCCGATCGCTTTCGCCTGCTCGGCCGGCTTCGGGAACATCGTCACGATCATGCCGAGGATCACGGCCGAGGCGAGGGCGCCGCCGATCCCCTGCACGAAGCGCGCCCCGACCAGCATCTCCTGGCTCTGCGAGGCGGCGCAGACCAGCGAGGCGGCGGTGAAGACAGCGAGGCCGGTGAGGAAGACGCGGCGCTGGCCGACCAGGTCGCCGATCCGTCCGGCCAGCAGCAGCAGGCCGCCGAAGGGGATCATGTAGGCGTTGACGATCCAGGCCAGGTTGGTCTGCGAGAAGCCGAGGTCGTCCTGGATCGTCGGCAGGGCGACGTTGACGATGGTCCCGTCGAGGACGATCATCAGCATCCCCGCGCAGAGCACGTAGAGGGCCAGCCAGCGGGTGCGGTCGTTGTTCTGTTCAGCCGTAGCGGTAGTCATGCAAGTGAGACTCCTGGGCGGGCGAGAACTCATCGCCGCGCGTCGAAATTTTCAATCCAGGTGGTCCGGCAGACCGAAACGCTCGAAAACCGACCGGACCCTGCTGGTGTCTGCTGCGTACTCCGGCCACCGAGAATAACCATCCGGAGTGTCGGCCGTGCGGACGACAAAGGCGGTCACCTCCTTGATCCGCTCACCGTCGAGCGTCAGCACGTCGAGCGAGAAGGCGACGTGGGTCCGCGCCGCCTCGACCCAGGTGTAGGTGCCGACCGCGAGCTGGCCGTTGGCGCGCCCCGGCAGGTGGCGCCAGCGCCAGTCGCCGGAGAGCGGCCCGCGCCTGAGGAAGACCTCGATCTCGGCCAGGCCGCCGTACCAGCTGGCCAGCGGCGGCATCGACCAGGCGGCGTCCTCCTCGGCCAGCATCGAGACGACCCGGTTGACGTCGCCGCTGCGCATCGCCTCCATGTATTCCTCGACGATCTCGCGCATGCGGACATCGCCGAGCGCCCGCAGCGTCTGCTGCTGGCTACGGGCGGGCAGGCGCTCGTCGACCGTCTTGCGGGCGCGCTGCAGGGCGCTGTTGACCGAGGGGACCGAGGTCTCCAGGGTCTCCCCCACCTCCTTGGCCGAGAAGCCGAGCACCTCGCGCAGGATCAGCACCGCGCGCTGGCGTGCCGGCAGCTCCTGCAGCGCCGCGACGAAGGCCAGCTCGACCGCCTCGCGCTGCTCGTAGCGGGCGTCCAGCGAGGCGTGGCCGTCCTCGACCTCGAGCGTCTCGTCCGGGTAGGGCTCGAGCCAGACCTGCTCGCCGAGCGGCTGCCCGGGCGGCTCGTTGGGGTCGGCGGCGGCCGCGTAGGCGACCGGCAGCAGCCGCCTCTTGCGGCGGGCGACGATGTCGAGGCTGGCGTTGGTGGCGATCCGGTAGAGCCAGGCCCGCAGCGAGCTGCGTGCCTTGTAGGTGTCGAGCCCGCGCCAGACCCGCAGCATCGCGTCCTGCAACGCGTCCTCGGCGTCATGCAGGGAGCCGAGCATCCGGTAGCAGTGCGCGTGCAGCTCGCCCCGGTAGGGCTCGACCAGGCGCTCGAAGGCGCCTTCGTCGCCGCCGCGGGCGGCTTTCAGCAAGGCCGCCTCGGTCACCGCCGGTCAGGCCTCCCCGTCGTAGTAGCCGACGGCGCTGTCGCGGCGGGCGATCACGTCCGCCTGCGGGTCGCCGGTCCAGATCCCGACCTTGTCGCTGTCCGGATAGACGGTCGCGGTGGGGATGACCACGGTGGAGAACATCAGCACGCGGGCGGTCTGCTCGGTCTCGTTGCCGACACCGTGGGCGCCCTCGGGACCGCGCGGGAAGCAGACGACGTCCCAGGGGTCAAGCACGTCGGAACCCTGCGGATGGCGCAGGGTCGGCCTGCCCTCCAGGACCAGTAGCCACTCCTCCTCGCCGACCTCGTAGTGGTACGGGCAGATCGACTGGCCCGGCGGGATCTCGTAGGCGCTGATCCCGGACTGCTCGGCGCCGAGCAACTTGCCGAGTCGAGCCATGCCGGCGCGGAAGCCCTGCGGATCCTCGCCGTCGTACTCGAACTCGGGCGATGCGATGTTGATTCGTCGCATCGCTCGAAGCTAGCAATGCGGCAACACATGGATGAAGAGTTGACGTTCCGATAGGCACTACAAGTCTTCACTCAGCCGGCGGGCAGCCAGCAAGATCTAGCTAGGAGCCTAGCTAGATCCCTTAGACTGGCCTGATGGCCCGAGTGGGAATGCACGAGGCAAAGACCCATCTCTCCCAGCTCGTCGAGCGGGCGCTGGAGGGGGAGGAGATCGTCTTGACCCGGCGCGGCGAGCCGGCGGTGCGCTTGGTGCCCGAGCGTGCCGGGGACGGCCTCGCGGCGTTGGCCGGCGTTTGGCAGGGAAGGGTGCGGATCGCCGACGACTTCGATGAGCTGCCCGACGACCTCGCCGAGTCCCTCGGTATGCGATCTTGAAGCCGTCTGGGAGGCTGCGATCAAGCGCGGCCTCGGCAAGCTGGATTCCCCCGATGACCTTCTGCCCCAGCTGGAGCGCGCCGGGGTCGAGCTGCTGCCGATAACCGCCCGCCACGCCGATCTCGTCGCCACGCTTCCGCTTCACCATCGCGATCCCTTCGATCGCCTGCTCGTCGCCCAGGCGACGCTCGAGGGGCTCCCACTCGTCTCCGATGACGAGAGGCTGCGCCGCTACGACATCGAGGTCGTCTGGTGATGCGGGCCGTCGTCCTGCATCAGTACGGGCCGCCGGAGGTGCTGGCGATCGAGGAGCTGCCGCGGCCGGAGCCGATCCCGACCGAGGTGCAGGTGAGGGTCCACGCCGCCGGCGTCAACCCGGTCGACTTCAAGACGCGCGCCGGCAAGGGCGTCGCCGCGGTGCTCGGCGAGCCGCCGGTCTGCCTCGGCTGGGACGTCTCTGGGGTCGTCACCGAGGTTCCCGACGGCGTCACCAGGTTCGAGGTCGGCGACGAAGTCTTCGGGATGCCGTGGTTCCCGCGCCAGGCGGGTGCCTACGCCGAGTACGTGAGCGCGCCCGCGCGGCACTTCGCCGGCAAGCCCCACGCCCTCTCCCACGAGGAAGCGGGGGCGCTGCCGCTGGCCGGGCTGACCGCCTGGCAGATCGTCGTCGACACGATCGCGCTCGAGGACGGCGCCGACCTGCTCGTCCACGGCGCCGCCGGCGGGGTCGGCCACCTGGCGGTGCAGATCGCCAAGGCGCGCGGCGCCAACGTGATCGGCACCGCCCAGGCCGAGCAGGCGGACTGGCTGCGCGAGCTCGGCGTCGACCAGGTGATCGACTACAGGAGCGAGCGCTTCGAGGAGCTGGTCGCCGACCTCGACGCGGTCATCGACTTCACCGGCGCCCAGGGCGAGCGTTCGCTGCCGGTGCTGCGCCCGGGCGGGATGCTCGTCTCGGTCCCCAGCGGCGTGCCGCAGCAGGTCCTCGACCTGGCCGCGCGCAGCGATCGCCGTGCCACCGGTTTCCTCGTCGAGCCCGATCCCGTCGGCCTCGCCGGCCTCTGCCACCTGGTCGAGGCCGGGCACCTGCAGGTCAAGGTCGATCGCGTCTTCGACCTCGAGGAAGCCGCCGAGGCCCACCGCCAGGCGGAAGCGGGCCACGCCGGCGGCAAGCTCGTCCTCCGCGTCGCTTAGCCGCCGGCGCGGATCCGCGCCGATTCGGCCAGCAGCTCCGCCAGCTCCTCGCGATCGACCGCGGTCAGCCTGACGAGGACGTTGAGGTAGCCGTCGTAGTGCGGCGTCGTGAAGAACTTCTCCGGATCGCCTTCGATCAGGAAGTCCTTTTCCTCGAGGCTCTCGCACCAGACGACCAGCACCCCCGCTTCGCGGATGCGGGCGAAGAGCTTGTCGCGGACCCGGAAGCCGGGGGTGCCGTAGGAGGACTTCTCGACCGTGTCCGGCAGCGCCAGCGCCAGCTCGCGGACGTCGTCCTCGGAGGCCATCGGGCCAAGATAGCGCCGCCCTTCAGTGGCCGCGGCGGCCGAAGCTGTGCCCGGCCGGGGCGACGGCGCGCAGCTCGGCGACGGCAAGCTCGCGGGCGCGGCGGGAGGCAGCGCTGCGGGACGATGCGGCGGCCCCGCGGGACGGCGGGGGCTTGGGAGCGGGCGACCGCCGTGGCTTCACCTCCCCGCGCTCGAGCGGCTCGACGCTCTCGACGAGGACGTTGACGACGCCTTCACGGCGCTCGAGCCGGCCCCGGGCCCGGACCATCACGGCGCTGCGGACGGTGGCGCGGTGGCGTTCGTAGACGCGCTTGGGGACGATCACGTTGATGATCCCGAGCTCGTCTTCCAGGGTCATGAAGACGATGCCCTTGGCGGTCCCCGGGCGCTGGCGGGCGACGACCATCCCGGCCACCTCGACCATGCCGTCGTCGTCGGACCGCTCCAGCTCGCCGCTGCTCAGCAGCGCCGGGTCGAGGTCGGGGCGCATCAGCTCCATCGGGTGCTTGCCGAGGGCGATCCCGGTCGAGCGGTAGTCGGCGATCAGCCTCCCCCAGTCCCCGAGCGGCTGCAGTGGCGGCGCCTGCGGTGGCTCGATCGGCAGCGCCAGCTGGGTGCGGCGGGCGCCGCCGCGTCCGTTCGCGGTGACGCCGACCCGCCAGAGCGCCTCGCGCCGCTCGCCGTCTCGATCGGCTCCGACCTCGCCTGGCCTCGCGACCGGGATCCCGTCCAGTGCCCCCGCCCAGGCCAGCCGCTCCAGGCTGGCGATACCGGCCCCCGAGCGCGAGGCCAGGTCGGCGACCCCCCGGTAGGCACCACCGCGCTCCCGCTCCGCCACCAGCATCTCCATCTCCTCCTTACGCACTCCTTTCACGTACCCCAACCCAACTCGCACGACCAATCCACCTCGAGCCACCTCCGCACTGTGAGGTGGGGTCGGGGGACCCTCAACCGAACCTCCCCGCTGTTCGTGAGGGCGAGGGTCCCCCGACCCCACCATCGCGGTTCGTGAGGTCTCGACGTGGCAGAGGATCTGGCTGCGGTCGACGTCGGGCGGGGCGATGGGGATGTCGCGGCGGCGGGCCTCTTGGACTAGGGCGTCGGGGGGGTAGAAGCCCATCGGCTGCTCGTTCAGCAGCGCGCAGAGGAACTCCGGGCCGCGGTGGACGCGCAGCCAGGCCGACTGGTAGGCGAGCAGCCCGAAGGCGGCCGAGTGCGCCTTCGGGAAGCCGAAGCCGGCGAAGCCCTGGATCTGCTCCCAGATCCGCTCGGCCAGCTCCTCCGGGGCCCCATGCTTTCGCTTGGCGCCGGCGATGAAGTTGCCGTGGTGCTTCTCGATCTCCTCCTGCGAGCGCTTGCGGCTCATCGCCCGCCGCAGCTTCTCGGCTGCGGCGTGCTCGAAGCCGGCGAAGTCGATCGCCACCTCGAGCACCTGCTCCTGGTAGACGATCGTGCCCAGCGTCTCCCCCAGCGCATGCTCGAGCGACTCGTGCTCGTAGGGGATCTCGTACTCGCGGCCCTCGCGTTCGTGCTGCCGCTGCAGCTTGCGGCGCTCTATATATGGGTGGACGGCGCCCCCCTGGATCGGGCCGGGGCGGACCAGCGCCACCTGCACGGTGAGGTCGTCGAGGTTCTGGGGCCGGGTTCGGGGCAGCATCTGCATCTGCGCCCGGCTCTCGATCTGGAAGACGCCGGTGGTCTCGGCGGCGCAGATCGACTCGTAGGTCGCGTCGTCGTCGAGCGGGATCCGCGAGAGGTCGAGCGGCTGGCTCCGCGTCCGCTCGACTTCCTCGACGCAGCGCTCGACCGCCGAGAGCATCCCCAACCCCAGTAGATCGATCTTCAGCAGACCGGCGTCCGAGCAGGAGTCCTTGTCCCACTGGACGATCTGGCGTCCCGCCATCGCCGCCGGCACGACCGGGCAGACGTCGATGAGCGGCTCGGTCGAGATCACCATTCCGCCGGAGTGCTGGGAGGCGTTGCGGGGCAGGCCCATCGCGTCGTCGCAGAGCCAGAGCAGCGCCTTCCAGCGCGGCGCAGCGGCACGCTCGAGGCCGATCGCGGCGATCACGTCCTGCTCCATTTCGTCCGCCGACTCGTGGAAGCCGGTCGTCTTCGCCACTCGCTCGATCTCCGCCGGCGGCAGCCCCAGCGCCTTGCCGAGGTCGCGGACGACGCCGCGCGGGCGGTAGGTCGGGAAGGCGGCGACCAGGGCCGAGCGGTCGGCGCCATAGACCTCGTGGACGCGGGGAATCAAGACCTCGCGGATGTCACGGGGGAAGTCGAGGTCGATGTCCGGGAGCGTCTGCCCTTCGTCGTTGAGGAAGCGGCCGGAGAAGAGGTTCTTCTCGACTGGGTCGATGTGGGAGAGGCCGGTCAGGTAACAGACGATCGAGCTGACGCTGGAGCCGCGGCCGCGGCCGGGCGGCAGCACCGCGCGGGGCGAGGCCCGGCCGCGCACCTCGACCGCCACATCGCGGGCCAGCTCCAGCAGCTCGTGGTGGATGAGGAAGAACCCGGAGAGGTTGCGATGGCGAATCGTCGCCAGCTCCTCGTCGAGGCGGCCTTCGGCATCCCCACGACTGGCTCGCCCGGCGTAGCTCTCGACGAGCCGCTGCTTGCAGAGCTCGGCCAGCTCGTCGTCGGCGGCGCGGTCGCCCTCGCGCGGGTGTCGGTAGCCGAGGTCCTCGGTGAGGTCGAACTGGAGCCGCTCGGCGAGCCGCACCGTCTCCGCAACCGCCTCCGGGTGCTCGGCGAAGCGCGCCGCCATCGCCGCCGGCGAGACCAGCGCCGAGCTGCGATTGCCGCGCCGGCGCGGCTCGGACTCCTCCAGCGTCTCCCCCAGCCCGATGGCGACGAAGGCGTCCTGGAGGCGGGCGCGGCGGAGGCTGTGGGAATGAACGTTGCCGGTCGCCACACAGGCGACGCCGAGCCGGCCGGCGAGCTGGGTGAGCCAGCGGTTGCGGGCGCGGTCGTGGCGCCAGTAGGGGCGCTGCAGCTCGACCCGGAAGCGGCCGGGGCCGAACGCGGAGAGCAGGCTCCGGCCCAGCCGCTCCCCAGCCGCGGTGTCCCCGCGCTCGAAGGCGCCCGCCAACGCCCCGTCGCGGGCGCAGCCGGAGAGGCAGACGAGCCCTGCGGCGTGCTCCTCCAGCTGCTCCAGCGTCGCCCACGGTTGGGAGGCGACGCGGCCCGGGTTGTCGCGCGTGTGGGAGTGGGCCTTCGTCAGCAGACGACACAGATTGCGGTACCCCGTGGCGTCCTCGACCAGGAGAGCGACGTGGACACAGTCGCCCGGGCCCACCGCCATCGTCAACTCCGCCCCGGTGATTGCCCGTACCGCGAGCCCCTTGCACGACTCGGCGAACTCGCGCGAGCCCCAGATCCCGTCGTGGTCGGTGAGGGCGAAGGCCGGATAGCCCAGGTCCTCGGCGGCGCAGGACAGCTCCAGCGGCGTCGAGGCACCGTCGAGGAAAGAGAAGGCCGAGTGCGCATGCAGCTCTATATAAGGAGCGATGGTGGCCATCAGGCCCGCTGCCGGTACCAGCGCCCGCTGAGGGCACAGCGAAAGACGACGGTGGAGCGGCCGTTGGCGAGCGCCAGCTCGAAGTAATCGCGGCGCAGCCGCTCCGGGATCCACCAGCGATCGTCGACCTCCCACTGCTCACGGATCGCCTCGACGGCGACAGCTTCGACCGCGCGCGGGGTCTCCTCGCCGTCGGTCAGCACCGCCACCGGCTCAGGCGCGTAGAGGCGCCGCAGGCCGGGGGTCATCGGACCCCCGGGAAGGATCGATCAGACGGAGGACCGCACTGCCACCTCGAGGGTGACAGCACGATCGGGCGCGGCGAGAGCGGCGTTGGCGGCCGCGGTGAGGGCTTCCGGGTCGAGCCCATAGTGCTCAGCCACCGCACGCAAAGGCTCGTCGACCCCAAGGTCGGGATAGAGGAGCTGCAACTCGATGGGCTCGTCATCTCGAAGAGCCACGACGGCGCGCGGATGGCGCTGATCCGCCCGTTGAGCATGGGCCCCTCGAACGAGATTGATCGAGATCGCGTTCGCTTCGCTGTCGTAGTCGGCGCGCATATCAGTGCTCCGGAAACGTCGTGATGACGAAGTCTGGATCGTCCCATGCTTCTACAGCTCGGGGAAGGGGGTCAACATCGCCCAGCGCTCGGGCACGCGCGAGGCGGAGTCGACGGGGAGGATCTTCAGCAGCGCCTCGGTGCCCTGCGCGGCGCGGACCTCGCGCACCGCTGCCCCGAGCCGGTGCCGCCGAGGCTCCTCGCCGCCGACCGCCAGCTCGATCTGGTCCGCCGCCGGGGGGCCGAGGCCGAGCGCGCGCAGCCGCAGCGCCGCCACCGGGCCCGGCAGCGACTGCAGCCGCAGCGTCAGCAGCGAGCGCAGGGTCCGGGCCGAGGCGGTCGGCCTGCCCAGTCCCTGCTCGACGCTCCAGCTGCCGCCGGCGCTGAGCAGGGCCCCGAAGCGCAGGCCGAGCAGGGTGCGGCCGCGGCGCTGAGGGGCGGCGAGCAGGCGGTCGACCAGCAGCTCCACGGCGCGCTCGAGCTGGCTCCCGGCGGTCCCCTCCGGCAGCTCGATCTGCTCGACCAGCTCCTCGTGCGGAGTGCGCGGGCGCAGCAGCGTGTCCTCGCCGCGGGCGAGGCGGCGGGCCTGGAGCCCGAGTGGCCCGAAGCGATCGGCGACCCGGTCGGCGGAGATCCGCGAGAGCGCCTGCAGGGTGTCGATGCCGAGGCGCTCCAGGGTGACGACCAGCTCCTCGGCCTCACGGCAGGGTGCCTCCAGTCGCAACGGCAGGATCGCGACCGAGATCGGGGCGAGGAAGAGGTGGAGCCGATCCGCCGGCACCGACACCCGCTTCCAGGCCGCGGCGAAGGCGGCGAAGCGGTTGGGCGCGGTGCCGATCCGGATCGGCGAAGCGGTCGGTCGCCGGGGAGCCGAGTCGCAGCGGGTCGGGCGAGACGGGCCGTTGGCGGCCACCCGCGCCGCCGCGATCACCCCGGCGCTATCGCCCCCGTGGATCCCCCGCAGACCGTCGACCGCGAAGAAGGCCTCCCCCACCCGCTCCGACTCGACCGCGGCGCCGGTCGCCTCCAGCTGCCGCACCATCGCCTCGGTCCGCTCCGCCGCCTCGACCGGATCGGCAAGAAAGTGGCGCCCGGGCCGTAGCCCCCCGGAAAGGCCCGGGCGCGCAGGAGACGCCAAACGACTGTCGATGACGCAGGCGATCTCCATACGAACGTATGTTCGTGTATCGGCCTCGCGGAATCAAGGGCGACGCCCAAAAAAGAGAGCTGTCCTTCTCTCGCGGTCTCGCCCGGCGACGCCTACGCCGCAGCGGCCCCGCCGGGCTCATCGAAGCGATCGATCAGCCCCAACAGCGCCTGGGTCTGAGCGCGGGTCTCCTCGGTGTTCGACTTGATCTGAGCCGTGCTCTTGCGGATTTCTTCGCCCATCTCCTCCAGTCGCGCAAGCACGCTCGTGTAGACCTTCTCGTTGCGCAGGAGGATCTCGCGGCTGTATTCACGCGTCTCCTCCGTACGACGCTCGGACGCCGCCATGAGGCGCTCGAATTCCTCCTTACGCTCTCTGGACTCCTGACGCTGCCCATTGATGAGTTCTTGAAGGCTCTTGTCACGGACGAACACGGAACTTATTGTCTCAGGACAAGCCCCACGCGTTACGCCCGAAACGTGGAGAAAGTGGAGCTTCTTCGAGCGGAAAGGGTCAGTCCAGCGCGGTGACCATCGCGACCAGCTCGTCCTCGAGCTGGAGCAGGCCGGCGGCTTCGCCGGCCATCACATGGCTGCCGATCAGCATCGAGACCCCGGCGATGAGAGCCCAATCGGCGCTTGCGAGGGGCGGCTCGGCCGGCTCACGGCCCGCACGCAGCCGCGCCGCGAAGGCCTCGACCGTGGCGTCGTTGCGCTCGGCTCCCTCCGGTCCCAGGGCCATGATCTCCACCGTCAGCAACCGCGCCGTCGGCGGGTCGGCGGCAAACAGGGTCAGCACAGTGCGGACGCCCGCCCTGGCCTTCGCCTCGCGTGCCCGCTCCGCCGCGCAAGCTCCATCGACCTCCGTCAGCAGGCGCTCCAGCAGCTCCCGGTGAGCCTCCAGCACACAGTCCCGCTTGCCGCCAAACAACTTGTAAAACGTCGCGGTAGAGACATTGGCGCGCTGGGCCAAGTCGGCGATCGACGTCTCGGCATAGCCACTCTCCGCGCAGGCCTCGGCCGCCGCCGCGATCAGCCGTTCACGCTGATTGCGGGCGACCAGATCTGGGGAGATTCCATGGGGTCCTGTCGGCAGCCGACGGATCTCATCCTCCATCACTTACCGCCGCCCAAGGCATCTTCCGAGGCTACCAACAGGGGCCCCAAGCCTCTCTCGACGCCGAGAGCAAAGACGGCCCGGGAACAAAGCCCGGGCCGTCTCGCATCGATCTCTACCGTCAGCTTCGACTAGCCGTAGCTGACGAAGAGCGGGCTCGGGGTGGAGACGTTGTAGGTGGCCGACAACGTCACTTCTTCGGCGCAAGGCGAAAGCCCGGCATTGACCAGCGGCACTTCGTTCGCGACCAGCGTCGCCGGACTGCCACCGTTGACTTCGAGGCTGAGGTCAGCGAAGTCGTAGGTGCAGTTTGCTCCCAGCGAGTTGCAGCTGTAGTGGATGCCGGGGTTGAACTGACCCGAGGCACTGGCCGCAAGCGTTCCTTCGCTGGCCCCTTCGAGCCCGAATTCTTCGTTGCGAGCAAACGTCGCCGAGTAAGGCAGGCCGGCGGCCGAGAAGGTGCAGTTCATGCCGGCGGCGGCTTTGCAGCCGGCCAGCGTCAGCGCCGATATTTTGGCGAGCAGCGGTTCGCCGCTCTGAGCGCTGGTCGAGCCGCTCAGAGTCGACCCACTGCAGGTGAGGCCGTAGCCGGCGCCGCTGAGAGTCAGGCTGGTTTTGCTCTGCAGGCTCGCCTGGAATTGGGTCCCGGACGGATATTGATCTGCCTGCGCGCACTTGGCGGCGTTCGTTTTACACAACGTGGTTGCGGACGCAGACGCCGCTGAGACGCCTACGAATGCGGTCAGGGCCAGCGCCGTCCCTACGGCGAGGCCGAGCATCTTGATGCTCTTCATTTGATCTCCCTTGTTCTCCCACCGAGCGATCAAACCAGGCGGGCTTTGACTGGTAACTGCGCTGCTGCTGGTACTGCCTGTCGGCGCTAGCCGGACTCGCGCCTGGACTTGGCGCCGCAGGAGTTCTTGAGACGGGGCCTCTGGTCGGCGGTCTTGCCGTTTTGCCCGTCGAACTTGACGACCGAGAAGGAGGGCGAGGCGCAGAGGTTGCGGCTGTTGACCAGCAGCCCTTTCCTGCCGCCCTTCATCGTGATCACGAACTTGCTCACCGGTGCGTCTGGGACCGTCTCGAAGGTGGTTCTGATACCACCGTTGACCGAATCGATCCGGCCGACGATGTCGAGGTCGACCTGGCCGCGGAGAGCGCCGACCAGATCGGGCAGGGGATTGCTCGAGGACCTCAGGTAGACCGGGCCTTCCAGCGGCAGGTCCAGGAGCGGGCTGATCGCCCTCACGTGGCCGTAGATCGAGCCCGCTGGACACCGGTTGGCCCGGAACTGCACTCGGGTGCAGACGGTGCGGATGTGGTTCTGGGCCAGGAACTCGGAGTGGGGCAGGGTGACCGCGGCCCGGGCGATGTTGGCGTCGCCCGGGCGGGCCTTCAGCTCGGCCCGCAGGGCCGGGTAGGCGCCGCGCCTGGTGCCCCCGCTCAACTTGGTGGAGAGCCTCGGCTTGAAGCCGAGGCTGGCGCAGCTGGCCGCCTGAAAGCGCGAGGAGGGACCGGCGCTCGCGCCTGCGGGACTGGTGAGCTGCGCCTCGATCGACATCGGGTCGCAGCTGGTCGGGTTGAGGATGAACTTCTGCCTGTTGACGTCGACGTGGATGTCGCGGTAGGAGACCGGGACCCCTTCGAGGATCTGGGGCAGGGGGTCGGATTTGACGCTGACCTGCGCCGTGGTCGGGTCGACGGAGATCGCCGCCCGCACCACCACGGTGCCGAGGTCGAAGGGACCCGCCTGGGCGGGGGTCACGACGATCAGGCTGTAGGGGGCCCCCTTATAGGGCCCGCCGAGGTAGACGGCGGTCGGTGCCTTGCCGGGCTGGGGAATCCACAGCGGCGTCGGGCCGGGGCCGGCGGCGACCGTCGTGGTGCCGACCTGGGAGGCGGCGGAGCAGGTGCCGCTCGTCGCCTCGGCCTCGGGGCAAAGGGGAATGCCGGCGAGCTTGCCGAGCAGGCCGGGGGGCATCGTCAGGCTGAGGCCGGAGATGTTCTGTTCGCCGTCCTTGCGGGTCACGTCCATGGCGAAGGAGGAGAAGGAGCCGGCCGAGGGGCTGGTGGTGCCGGCGCTGAGGCCCGGCGAGAAGCCGCCCGTCGCGCAGCTCTGGTCGATCGTCATCGGCGTGGTCGCGGCGATCGGGACCGGCGAGGACCAGGGGGTGAACTGGAAGCTGGTCGCGTAGGTGCCACACGAGGCCGGATTGGCGAGCACTCCCTTCGAGCCGGACTTGAAGTGCAGCTTCAGCTCGCGCACCGGCACCCGGGGGTTGTCGAGGAAGATCGAGCTGATCTGGCCCGTGCCCGGGTCGGCGTGGATCTCGCCCGGGATCTTGACGTGGACGCCGAGTTCGTCGGCGACCAGCCAGATGCGGAAGAGGTTGCCGGGTTCGGGGGTGCGTTGATACAGCGCTCCCTGCACTCTTCGCGAGAGCGCCGGGACGTCGAATTCCGCCGTGCCGATCTTGGCTGCGTCGGGACAGGCGGCCGCGACGTCCTCGCCGAGGCGAACTTGCGCGGAGCTGCAAGCCTGCAGGCCATCGGCGGCTCCGGAGGCGATCGTCATCCCCTTCGGCAGGGTCACGGTGGCGTCGCGCAGCTGGCCGGTTGCGATCCCCTGGTGGGTTTCGTTCTGGGGGATCGTCAGGGTCGCGTCGAGGCCGGTCGGGGCAGCCGCTTCGCGCGAGGTGGGCGTTACGGTGAGGCCGGGTTGGAAGTCGACTTTGCCGCAGCCGGTTATTGCGGGCAAGGGCGCGCTGATAGCGGAAAACTGGCCTGGAAGCTGGTAGCTGTCAGAGGTCAGACCGATCGTCAGCGGTCCTTCGCAATTCACAGGATTCGTCATGAACGGCGCCGGAGCCAGGCCGCTGGAGCGAGGTGGAGATTCCGATTTGAACTCCGGGTACGCCTCTTTAGGCGTCAAGCGCAGAGTGTTGTGAGTGGAGTCAGCCGGGACTCCCCACAGTTCGGTGGTTGCGCTAACCATAGTCTGAACGGCGGGGATGCCTTCCAGCTTCGCGGTCAGGCCGTAGTCGCCTCCGGATCGCACCGAGATGTTGATGAAGTATGGAAGGGCGCCCGCGTAGAACCCCAACCTGGCGACGGTGTCGTTGCTGGGCACCTCCATGTTGTAGACCGGCTCAGTCAACCTACCTAGGAATTCGTAGAGACCGATGGAGGAGACTCCCACCTGGGAGTCCTGCTCACAGCCGGATCCACCGGCGAGGAAAGTAACGAACCTCTGCATGGAGCAGCGGGGGATCGCGTTCGGATTTCCAATCAGGCCGGGCGGCAGGTTCACCACCAGATCCTGGGTCTTGGCATACGGTTTCTTGAGCCCCGTCGGGTCCACCAGGCTGGCCGGGTCCGTCTTCAATGCGAACTGGAGGGTCATGTCAGGGTGGGCACCCGCCTGGGAGGTGGACACCGAAGCGCTTGCCGACGCAAAACCGTAGTCGCTGAAATCCGCCCGCGCGGAGGTGGCGCCGATCGCCAGGACGAGCGAGAGGCTCGCCGAAAGACCGAACAGCTTGACAGCGGCACGACTATGCCTGAGGAAGCTCACTTCGCACCTCCGCGGTTGTGGTTGGCTGAGCGCTGACTGCTCTTCTTCTTCTTTTGATGTCTCTGCTTTTTGTGGTGCTTCTTCTGGGACTTCTTCCGATGGCGCGCCGGCTTTACGTCACCGGGGCCCTGGAAGGCGCTGCTGGCAGGGGTGGGCAGGAGCGGCGGCGGGCTCCCCTGTCCCTGGCAGGAGGCTTCCGAGCAAGGCGCGGCGGGCTGGATCGGCGGCGGGAAACCGCCGCCGATCCTGGCGTCGTAGATCGAGCCCGAGCCGCCCGTCCTGTCCCCGGGCACGAGCGCGTCGCTGGTCCTGATGAAGACATCGTGACCGTCGGAGGTCATCCCGTAGAGGTAGTTGTTGACGGTGCTGCGGCCGCTGGAGATCAGCGCCAGGCGGCCTTCCTTCCACTCATAGACGTCATCGACGCCGTCGGTGTCGTCGGGGACCAGCGCCTCGCTGGTCTGGAAGAACACGGCGCTGCCGTCGTCGGTCACGTTCTGCATCCGGGCGACGGCGTTCATCGGCGAGCCCAGGCTGGTCAGTCGCGTGCTCGTCAGTTCGGCTTCGGAGCTGGCACCCGTGGCGGTCGAAGCGCAGGAAACGCAGGTCAGCTCATCGCTTGCGATCTCATAGCGATAGATCTCGGAGAAGCCGTTGCTGTCGTAGGGATAGCCGGCGACCCCATGGGACTGAAAGACCACCACGGAGCCGTCCGGGGTGGTTCGCGAAGGATCGTTGGCAACCCCTTCCTGACCGGACTTCGATGGCCCGATCACCTTCGGCCATTCCTTCAGAGAGACATTGCCGGAGCCACCGAAGCTTTCGAAATCGCGCGGGTCCAGCGTGGCGATGAAACGCACGACGGTGCCGTCCCATACGTACAGATTGTCGGCGCCGGCTTCGCCCTCCCCGCCCAGTTCCTGGTGAGAGGAGAAGTAGACGCGCGAGCCATCCGCGGAGACGTTGACGATCAGCGATTCGGGGCCGCCAACCGCAGCAGCGGTTTCGGTATTGGCGTTGAACGCGAAGATTTCCCCCCGTTCGGCGCCGGGGAATTCCGGAACCACATAGAAGGCCCGATCGCCGTTGCGAGAGAGGCCGCCGAAGATCACTTCCCCAGGGGCGGCTTCGAGGGTCTCGTCATTGTCGCGCCGCTCATACAGCGTTCCTTCCACCGTGAACGCCACCGCCGAGCCGTCTTCGGAGACACCCTGGAAATTGGCGTCGGCGGCTGGAGTGACGTCCCCGGGCAGCAGTGAGACGACGTGGGTCGGGCCCCCCGGGGTGCGGTCATAGACGGCGGCGATTCCGGACGCTGGCGCCTCGGGCTCAAGCTGCACGCTGAAGCCGGCTTCGGTGGTGAAGATGACGTGGCCGGCGGCGCTGGTTATCAGGCGGCCTTCGGCGTGGCGATCTTCGCCCAGGCTGCCCAGGCCGATCGGCTCATATCCTCCGCTGGGAAGGCGCAGGTAGTCGTCGGGTTCGCCGTTGGGAGAGAGGCTCCCTTCATTGCCACTTCTCCAGAAGGCGTAGCCGTGATCCGGCGAAGCCCCGCCCGGGATTGGTATCTCGGTCTCCTCATGGGACGGCCCGGCGCGGCCGCTCGTCCAGCCGCTCGGACCGCGCACGGCTTGGTAGCCGTTGATGACGCCGTTGCCTCCGATCCCCGGTATCGGCGAGCCCTGGCTGTAGAAGAGCACGCCTTCTCCGTCCGGAGACACCAGCGAGGTGTTGAAGTTGCTGCGGTTTTCACTCAGCGCCCCGAGCGTGGCGCCGTTGGTATCCGCCGGGCTGACCAGCTCGTAGGCACGATTGTCGGGCAGGCTGGCGCCGGGGGCGAAGGTGGCGAAGGTCTGGTCCGGGCCGGCGGCGGGGCCGGTGCCGTTGCTTGCCACCAAGCGGTAGTGGTAGACGGTGTTGGGCTGCAGGCCGGTGAGAGCCTGGGCCACCGCAACGCTGGACGGGCCAGCGCTGAGTTCCTGGGCGGGCAGGGCGGCACAGGGGTTGGCCGAGCAGTCCGCCGTCCCGTACTCGAAGTGGTAGCTGGTCGCCTGGTTTTGCGGATCGAGGCTGGCGTTCAGCGTCGCCGAGGCAGGGGTAATCGAGGAGGCGGCCGTCGCCGAGATCGCCGGCGCCGCCGCTGCGGTGGTGAAGGTCGTCTCGGTCGAGGTAGCGGGGCCGCCGCCAGCGGGTCGGTTGGAGACGAGGCGCACGCGGTAGAGCTGGGAGCCGCTCAGCCCCGTGACTTCCTGCTGCACCGCGATCGTGCCGGGGGCTTCGCCGGCTTCGGCGTCGGGAGCCTCGGTCCAGCTGCCGCCGTCGATCGAGTACTCGAAGTGGTAGGTGACATTGAATTCGTTGGAGACGACCGCACCGGTGAAGGTCGCGGTGGTGCCGGCGAAGGTGCTCACCGGGTCCATCGTCGGCGCTTCGTTGAGGATGTAGAGGCCGTGGAGGGTGTCGGTGATCGCGGTTGAGAGATAGAGGTTGGCGCCCAGTGAAGGCTGGGCGACAGCGAGGCCGGTGGCGGCGTTGGTGGTGAGATCGGCGCCGTGGGTGGCAACGGCGGCGCCGGTGGAGTCGAGCTCGGCGATCCGGACCGTGCCCGAGCCGTCGAGGCCGGAGACGTAGACGTGGTCGACACTCGAATCGATCGCGAGGTTCTGCAAGGTGGCGCCGGGGCCGAAGGCGCTCGAGAGCGCGGCCGAGCCGAAGGTCTCGGTAAGCGGCGCCGGTGCCGGAGCCGGACTGAACTGCTGGACCCGTTCGTTGCCGGAGTCCAGGGCGAAGATGTTGCCGGTGGAGTCGACGGCAACCTGGGAGGGCGAGCTCGTGGCGGCAAACTGGCCGACGCCGGCCCCACCGGTGCCCTGTTTGCAGTCTGCCGCGGTGCAGACCTCAAAGCCGGTGCCGGCCACGGTGCTGACGTCGAAGCCGAAGGCTTCCAGGAAGCTGACGCCGGTGACCACGGCGCCGGTGAGGGTCGGGGTGAAGACGTCGACGCGGCGGTTGGTGATGTCGGCCACGTAGATCTTGCCGGCGGAATCGACCGCCGGGTAGCCGATGGCGGCGCCGAATCGACCCGGTCCGGCCCCGGCGGCGGCCGAGTTCCTGCAGCCCGAGACAGCAGTGCAGAACTGGAAGGCCGCGGCGCCGCTCTGCACGCCCCAGCCGAAGGCTCCCTCGAACACCCCGGTCGCGGAGAAGATGTTGACGCGGCGGCTGCTCTGGTCGGTGACGTAGAGGTTGCCGTTGGCCTGGTCGACCGCGATCCCCTGCGGCGCGTTGAGCTGGCCGGCGCCGTTGCCGCTGAGCCCTTTCTGGCAGCCGGCGGCAACCGTGCAGATCTCGAACTCCCCGCCGCCGTCCTTGACTCCCCAGCCCCAGATACGAACGAAGTCGCCCGTCGACCCGAACTGCTGGATGCGACGGTTGGTGGCATCAACGACGTAGAAGCTGCCGGCGGGAACCCCACCGGCACCGGTCTCGTTGACGGCGACGCCTTTGGGGGCGTTGAAGAACGCTCCCGCCGTCTTCGCGGTGCTCGCGGCCCCGATCGAGTCGACGACGGTCTTCGGGGCGGCGGCGGCCAGTGGGGCGAAGGCGAGAAGCGCCACGACACTGAGCGCGAGGAGGCCGAAGGTCGCGATCCGATGAGGAGCAGACGTGCCCCCTGGTGTCGATCCCGCGAACGATGCCTTCACGTGGCGTCTCACGATTGCTCTCCTTGTCCCGTGAGCCCCTCTGCCGGCCGCTCCCTTAAGCGGCCCCCTTGGGCTCGGTTTTCCCTGTACTGACGATTTCCCTGATTGACGGGCGGATGAAGCTAGTTCCTAGAAAGTGCTAGCCGTCCCGCCAAGTGGCGCTAGTGAAGCACCCGCCACAGGGGTTGTCAAGGAAGAGTTCCCAAAAGAAAATGAGAGTTCCTATATGCGTTCCGAGGATGGACGCAGGGGTACCGAAGGCGCTACACGGCTGCGCGGGCGAGGCGTTCGGCCTCGGCGGGGCCCAGGTACGGCGAGAGGATGAACTGGGTGAAGTCGGGGAGGAGGTCCTCGAGGCCGGCGGCTTCGCCGGCGGCGATTTTGCGGCCGGCGAGGGAGACCAAGGCGCCGATCGTCGAGTCCTCGGTGTTGGGGGGCAGGGGGCGCTTGCTGGAGCGCTCCCCTCTCCCCCGCTCCAGCGGCGGCACCAGCTCGCGGACCGAGTCGTGGAAGCGCTTCGCCACTGCCGGCCCGGCGCCCTGGGACTCGACCAGGCAGAGCCGGGCCAGATCCGGCTCGGAGGCGAGGAAGGCCAGTACCTCGCGGGCCGCGGCGATCGCCTGATGGGGCCAGTCCGGCGCCGACTCGACCGCCTCCGCGACCAGTTCGCGGATGTGCGCCACGACCACCTCGAAGGCGGCGAGGAAGCACTCCTCCTTGCTCTCGAAGTTGGCGTAGAAGACGCGCCGGGAGACCGCGGCGGCCTTGGTGATGTGGGTGATCGTGACCGCGCTGTAGCCGTGCTCGGCGACGGCGCTGGCGAAGCCGGCAATCAGCCGCTCGTACTGGTTGTGGGCGACCTGCTCGCGGCTGAAGCCGTGGCGGCCGGCGGGAAGCGGGCCGAGCTCTTCCTCGGCCACGTCAGCTAGAGGCGGCGAGCTGCGCCTCGCGCGCCGCCACCTGCTCGCCCACATACGGTCGCAGTACGAACTCGATCGTCTCCGGCAGCAGACCCCTCAGCGCCTCGGCCTCGCCGGCGATGAGGCGCTGGTTGATCACCCAGAGGACGCCGCCGGTGAGGGTGTCCTCGAGCGTCTCCGGCAGCTCCGCCCGGCGCGGGTTCAGCTCCCGGCCAGGCTTGAGCAGCGGCGTGAACCGCTTCAGCAGCCCCTCGTGGCGGGCGACCGCCTCCGGCCCGGCGGTCAGGACCTCGACCAGGCAGGCGCGGCCGATGCTGGGGTGGGCGACGATGTTCTCGAACAGTGCCCCGAGGCCGGCCGCGACCTTGTCCGGCCACTCCTGCTCGCGGTCGTAGGCCCGCTGCACCCGGTGGAAGGTGACGCCGTAAGCGGCGTCGAGCAGCTCCAGGTAGCACTGCTGCTTGTCCTCGAAGTTCTTGTAGAAGGTCGCGTAGCCGACCTTGGCCCGGCGCACGATCGTCTCGATCGTCGCTCCCTGGTAGCCCTTCTCGGCGACCAGGTCGGCGGTTGCCTCGAGGATGCGGCGGCGCTGGTCAGCGGCAGCAGCGGTGCGGCTCACCGGCTGGGGGCCGGGAGGCTGCCGCGAGGCCTTTCCGGGCAGGGCACGCACCGTCCCAGGATAGCGCGGGTTCCCATAGGTACGCCCTCAGTACACAAAGTGAAGCGAGTTCCCAAAAATGGGCTAGAGTACCCGAGGTGGAAGGGCCGCGTACACTCCGCGCCGTTCGGTCTTGGCAAGAGGCCGTTCCGGAGCGCAGCACGGATGCCGGCGTCCACGAAGCGATGCTCCTGACCGTCGGCGCCCTCGGCTACGAGGGAGCGACCGTGCAGGAGGTCGCGACGCGCAGCGGCATCAGCGCAGACCAGTTCCACCGCCGCTTCGGCAGCAAGGAGAAATGCTTCGGGCAGGCCTACGAGGAGGCCGCGGACCGGCTCTGCGAGGAGCTGCTGGAGGCGGGGCGCAGGGGCGGCAGCTGGCGGCTCGGCTTTCGCGCCGCGCTGGCGGAGCTGCTGCGCACCGTCGCCGAGCAGCCGCTGCTGGCGAAGGCGCTGCTGCTCGAGGTCCGCGCCGCCCGCGGCCAGGCCTGGGTCAAGCACCAGCAGGTCGTCGAGCGGCTGATCGCCGCCGTCGACAGCGCTCGCAAGGACCCCGACGCCCTCTCCTCGGTCTCGGCGATGACGGCCGGCTTCATGGTCGGCGCGATCGAGGAATCGATCGGCCTCGAGATCGGCGCCGGACGCGCGGCCGAGGTCGAGCGGCTGCTGCCGGACCTCTGCCACCTCGTCGTCCTCAATTACTTCGGCGAGGACGAGGCCTGGCTGGAGCTGCGCTCCAGCGACACCCCGGCGCAGGCTCACTAGCCGCGCCTTTTCCAATACTTCATCGTTTATTCAGGAAGTCTTGCGTCGATGGCTCGGGTGTGAAAGGCTGCACGCAGATGTTGGCCAAACATCGGCGAGGCGCGGGCGAGTGCGGCGGCGCCAGCGGTGACAGCCGCGACCCAGGTGGCGTCAAGCCATCGCCGCAGCGCCCGACGCCTCAGCCACCAACCGCTATTCGCCGTCGCCCTCGCGGGCGACCTGGGCAGCTGCGTCGCTGCCGAGGTACGGCGTCAGCGTGAACTCGACGAGGTCGGGGAGGAGCGTCTCCAGCTCGGCGGTCTTGCCGGCGATGATGCGGCGGGAGATCAGCGACATCATGCCGCCGACCAGGGCCTCCTCGGTGGTCGGCGAGAGCCGCTCGAGGACTTCCGGCGAGCGGCCTTCCCGGCCTGTCTGGAAGTAGGGGACGAAGCTCTGGATGGCGCTGTCGTAGCGCTCGACCACGGCCGGGCCGGCGACCAGCGCCTCGACCATGCAGAGGCGGGCGAGGTTGGGCTCGGCGGCGAGGAAGTGCAGCATCGCGCCGATGCCGGCCTTGACCGCGTGGGGCCAATCAGGCGCATCCTCGAAAGCGCCGCCGACCCGCTCGCGCAGCTCCGTCATCACCGTGTCGTAGGCGGCGACGAAGCACTCGTCCTTGCTGGTGAAGTGCTCGTAGAAGGTGCGCCTGGAGACAGCCGCGTGGCGGGTGATGTGGGCGATCGTTGTCCCCGCATAGCCGTTTTCGGCGATTGCCTCGGCGAGGCCGGCGATCAGCCGCTCGCGCTGGTTGTGGGCGACGAACTCGCGCGGCAGGCCGTGCCTTCCCGGCGGGAGGCGGGCAAGCTCGGGCGGGTAATCGCTCGCAGCCTCGGTCGAGGAGTCGGCAGGTTCTGCGGCCACAGGGCGACGATACCGGTCGGGAGGATTTGAGCCGCGATCGAGCTCCTCGAGGGCGGCCTCGACGCCCAGATATGGCATCACCGCGGCGGACATCAGCTGCGGGATCAGCTTCGGCAGTTCGTCGGTGTCGCCGCGCACGACCTTGGCGTAGACCTGGCCGTAAGCGGAGCCGGCGAGCGCCTCGGCGGTGGTCCGCGGCACCGACTCGGGGTCGTCCATCTCCTTACGGCCGGCGTCGATCAGCGAGGCGATCACCCGCATCGTCATGTCGCGGCGGGCGCGGGCGGCATCTCCGGCCGCCAGCACCTCGACCGCGAAGCCGGCCCGGCTGGGGTCGTTGCAGAGCGAGCCGACGACCTCGCAGGCGACCGCGCGCAGGCGGTCGGGCCAGTCCTGCTCGCTGTCGTAGGCGCGCATCAGCGAGTGCATGCACTCCTCGTTCATCTCCTGCCAAGCGCTGAGGAAGCCGTCGTACTTGCCACGGAAGTGGCGGTCGAAGGCGGGACGGTCGAGGCCGGCGCGCGCAACCACCATTTCGATCGACGTATCCATGTATCCCCGCTCCGCGGCGACCTCGATCAGGGCCTCGATCAACTGTGCCCGCTCGGAAGAAGCGGCGGTGCGAGTCTCGGTCTCGAGCACTAGGTCATGGGACCCCCGATCCCTGCCTTATCTGCTCAGCCGCTGGCGGCTTGGGGTTGCTCGGACGCCGCCCGCTTTGCTGCCTCGGCACCGAGATAAGGGGTGAGGGAGAACTCGACCAGCTCCGGCAGCAGCTCCTCGATCTGCTCCGTCTGTCCCATGATGATGCGCTGGTAGATGATCCAGAAGATGCCGCCGATGATCGTCTCCTCGAGGGTGCCCGGCAGTTCCTCGCCGTGCGGGGAGACCTTGCGACCCATCCGGAAGAGCGGCACGAAGGACTGGATTGAGCGCTCGTAGCGCTCGACCGCGGCGGGGCCGGCGGAGAGCGCCTCGACGATGCAGGTCCGGGCCAGGGCCGGCTCGCTGGCGACGTAGTGGAGGAAGGCGGAGAGGCCGGAGTTGACCCGCGACGGCCAGCTGTCGACCTTGCTGGCGGCGTCGACGACGCGGCGCAGGGCCTCCTTGACCGCGAACTCCGAGGCGGCGAGAAAGCAGTCCTCCTTGGAGGAGAAGTTCTCGTAAAAAGTGTTGCGGGCAATGCCGGCGCGGCGGACGATGTCGGCCACGGTCACGGCGCGGTAGCCCTTCTCGACGGTCTCCTCCGCCAGGGCCGAAATTATGCGCGCCCGCTGGTGCTGGGCGATGAACTCCTTGGGGAGGGGATGCCGACCTGGCGGCGGTCGCATCGTAGACGCGTGTTCGGCCACGAACGCCAGAGTACCTTGATCAGAACTGGATTCCAAGCTGGACGCCACCGCTACATACCGCTAAAGTACCGGAAGCCAGACAAGCGGTTCCCTTGATCGACAAAAGGAAGGGCGGATGGGAAAGCGCGCCGACACCAGGGCCCTGGCAGGGGCTGAGAGGGCCGGCATCTCGAGAGCTCGGAGCTCCCGAATAGACAACGCTCCCGAACTCGAACTCGTGACCTTCTCCAGACGGCAGGCAATCTTGGACGGAATGCTCGAGGCGGTTGGGGCCGAGGGCTATGAGGGGACCTCGGTCCGCACCGTGCTCGACCGCACCGGGGTCTACCGGCAGGCCTTCTACGACAACTTCGCCGACAAGGACGATTGCTACCTGCAGGCCTATGACGCGGGCGTGGAGCGGGTCGAAGCGCTGGTCGCCGCGGCCGCCGCCGACGAGTCGACCTGGACAGGCAAGCTGCGCGCCGGGTTGGGGGCGCTGCTCGAGTTCCTCGACGCCGAGCCCGGCGTCGGCCGCGCCCTCGTCGTCGAGGTGCACGCCGCCGGCCCGGAGGCGCTGGCCAAGCGCACCGCCGCGATGGAACGGATCAACTCCTTCCTCGACCAGGCCCGGGACGAGGCCGGGAAAGGCGAGTCGCCGCCGCCGATCGCCGGTGAGGGGATCGCCGCGGGCATCCACGCGGTCATCCACTCGCGGCTCGCCACCGGCAGCGACGACGGCTTCCGCGAGCTGCTCCCGGAGTTCATGTACTTCGCCGTACTGCCTTACTTCGGCGCTGAGCTGGCGAGCGCCGAAATGCAGGCCACGAGCACCTAGAGGCGTTCCAGGGTGGGCGACGCGATGCCGCGGGTGATGCCGCGGAAATCCAGCGTTCGCGGCGCCCGCGCCACCACCTGGGCGTAGTCGACGCCCGGGTGGGCGGTGACTATGGCGGCGAGGTCGGTGGAGGCCAGGGCCGCGTCGAGGTCGACCGAGGAGAGGCCGAACTCGGGCAGGTCGGGGACGAAGGGGTCGTGGTAGGAGACGTCGGCCTCCAGCGCGGTCAGCAGGCGCAGGATCGTCAGGGCGGGGGACTCGCGGGTGTCGCCGCTCCCCGCCTTGTAGCCGGCGCCGAGAACGAGGATCCTCGACCCCTTGACCGGCTTCGTGGCCTGGTTCAGGACCCGCTCGATCCGCTCGACGCAGAAGGCCGGCTGGGCCTGGTTGACCTTGCCGGCCAGCTCGATGAACTCGGGGTAGAAGTCCTGTTCCCTCGCCCGGAAGGCGAGGTAGAAGGGGTCGACGGGGAGGCAGTGGCCGCCCATCCCCGGCCCCGGCTCGAAGCGCATGAAGCCGAAGGGCTTGGTCGAGGCCGCGTCGATCACCTCCCAGACGTCGATGCCGAGGCGGTCGCAGAGCTGGGCCAGCTCGTTGACGAAGGCGATGTTGACCGAGCGGAAGACGTTCTCGAGAAGCTTCGAGAGCTCGGCCACCTCCGGGGTCGAGACGACCACCACCTTGTCGCAGACCAGCGAGTAGAGCTCGCGGGCGCGTTCCGTGCAGGCCTCGGTCATGCCGCCGACGAGCTTCGGCGTGGTCCTGATCGTGTAGTCGGTCCTGCCTGGGTCGATCCGCTCCGGGGAGAAGGCGACGAAGACGTCGCTGCCGACGATCAGGCCGGACTCCGCGAGGATCGGGGCGAGCCGCTCGCGGGTGGTCCCGGGGTAGGTCGTCGACTCGAGGACGATCAGCTGGCCACGTTGCAGGACAGCGGCGAGGGCGCTCGCGGCTTCGAGCAGGTAGGTGAGGTCGGGCTCGCGGGAGCTGGTCAGCGGGGTCGGCACGCAGACGATCACCGCCTCGCAGGCGGTCAGGTCGGCGTACTCCGAACTTGCCCGCAAGCGCTCGCCGAGCGGTGCCAGGGCGCTGTCGGGGATGTCCTCGATGTAGCTGCGGCCGGCGTTCAGCGCCTCGACCTTGGCCGCATCGAGGTCGACTCCCCTCACCTCCTGCCCAGCTTCGGCGAAGGCGACTGCCAGGGGCAAGCCGACGTAGCCGAGTCCGACGATCCCGATCTTCATCGTCGAAGCATAGGCACGGTTGGACAGCTTGCCACCACTGCCCTACGCTGGTTGGGATGGATTCATCGGCATCGGATCCACGCTTCGGGGCCGCCGCGGACCAGGCGCTGCGCGGGGCCTACGCGGCTCGCTCCGAGCGTGAGCGACTGCTGGAGGCGATGGTTCGCGTCGCCGCGGCAAAGGGCTACGAGGCGACCACGGTCGACGACGTGATCGAGGCGGCAGCGGTCAGCCGCGAGGCCTTCGACGCGATGTTCCCCAGCCGCGAGGCCTGCTTCCTGGAGAGCTACGACGCCGTCATCGACGTCCTCGTCGCCCACGTCTCGACCGCTTTCGAGAGTGCGGTCGGGCAGCCCTGGCCGGACCGGATCGCCATCGGCCTGCGCGCCCTGGTCGACCTGCTGGCGACCGAGCACGAGATCGCCCGGATGGCGATGATCGAGGTGACCGCGGTCGGCGAGGAGGCCAGGATCCGTTACCGCGCCGCGCTGGGCCGCTTCACCTACTTCCTCGAGGAAGGTCGCAGCGCCTCGCCGCAGGCCGACGAGCTGCCGGCCGACACGGCCCGCTTCGCGATCGGCGGCGCCACCTCGATGATCTTCGACGAGGTCCGCGCCGGGCGCGGACCGGAACTGCGGCGGCTCCTCCCCGACCTGCTCTTCGCGGTGCTGATGCCCTACATCGGCCCGGAAGCGGCCGAGGACGAGATGCGCCGCGTGGCCCGCGAGGCCTGAGGGGTGCGGGCAGGGGGCTGCACTTAACTTTTTCGAGGGGCGCTTTACGGCTGGCGCCCAAGGGTGGCGACGAAAAAGTACAAGACGTTTCGCCCCCTGCCCGCACCCCTCAGACGCCAGCGCCGCCGCGGCCCTCTCCAGAGGCGAAGCGGGCGGCTCCCTCGACGGCGACGTGGAGCGTCTCGCGGCCGAGCCGGTGCTCCAGGGCGAGGCCCTCGGCGAGGGGCAGGCCGGCGCCCTCGATCGCGGCGCGGCGGTCGGCGAGCATCGTCTCCTGAGGGAAGGCGGCGATCTTCTCGGCCAGCTCGAGGGCGCGCTCGAGGTGGGCGCCGGGAGCAACGAGCTCGTTGACCAGGCCGATCCGCTGTGCCTCCTCGGCGTCGACGGGACGACCGGTGAGGATCAGCTCCAGGGCCCGGCCCATGCCGATCAGCCGCGGCATCCGCTGGGTGCCACCGTCGACGAGCGGCACGCCCCAGCGGCGCTCGAAGAAGCCGAAGGTCGAGCCGGGGGTGGCGATGCGCAGGTCGCACCAGAGGGCCAGCTCGAGGCCGCCGGCCAGGCACCACCCGTCGACCGCGGCGATCGCCGGCTTCGACGGCGTCAGCCGGGTGAAACCCTCGGGGCCGGCGGGGTCGTCGACGTCGAGGTCGAGCGCCTTGAGGTCGGCGCCCGCGCAGAAGGCCTCGCCGCCGGCGCCGGTGAGGACGAGGACGCGGGCGCCGCCGTCGGACTCGAAGTCGTCGAAGCCTTGGCGCAGCAGCGCCGCGGTGGCGCCGTCGACGGCGTTGCGTCGCTCGGGACGGTCGATCGTCAGCAGTGCCGCAGCCCCCACTCGCTCGTAGCGAACCTCCCCGCTCATCGGCGCCATCCTCGCACAGGCGGTCCGGTCCGAGGCGGAGGATCTGCGTGCCGCAATTGCCGGCAGGTGGGAGCGGGCGGGCTAGTCGCTGCGAACGGCGCTCACGGGGTTCGCCGGCGACGCCCAACTCCCGGAGGTGCGCCCCGGTCGCGGGCCGGGGAGGGCAGGTCTCCCAAGGCCGCGGCCCAAACTAGGAGGCCAGTCGGACGACAGCTGAAGAGTTGATGGGGCCATAGGCCCTCCAAATCTTCAGGGAGATGGCCGGGGGAACGAAAACGCGACCGGTGATGACGCTCGTCGCCTGCCTCGCGCGTAGCCTTCGCGCTTAGAAGCTCGGTTGCGCCACCTTCGAGGCCGCTCCCCGCTTGGCTTCCGCGGGGACCGGTCTCTCCCGGTCGCAGAGCGAACTTAGCCCCTGCGGCGACCGTGCGCCAGGGGTGCGTTGACGGCGTTCCCGCAAAGTCCGCATAGAAGGGCTCCCGGAGAAGGGAGCGCTCGTCCGCCTGTCGATATACGGTCCGCCCGGGATGAGCTCGGGAACGGAGGCGCCGCGGCCGGGGGCGGCTAAGGACCTGTCTAAGTACCCTCCGTAGATGCGGATCGACGAGATCATCGCCTCGCGGCGGCCGACCTTCTCGGTCGAGTTCTTCCCGCCCAAGAGCGAGGAGGCGACCGAGCAGCTCTACGCGACGGCGCGCGAGCTGGGGCATCTGGAGCCGGACTTCATCTCCGTCACCTACGGCGCCGGCGGCGGTACCCGCGACGGCACCGTGGAGATCACCAGGGCGCTGAAGGACGAGCTCGGCTTCGAGACGATGGCCCACCTCAGCTGCGTCGGCGAGACCACCGAGGGGCTGGCGACGACGCTGGACCGGATCGAGGCCGCCGGGATCGAGAACGTCTTCGCGCTGCGCGGCGACCCGCCCCGCGGCGAGGGGGACTTCGTCCAGCCCGAGGGTGGCCTCGGCAGCGCCGCCGAGCTGGCCGCCTTCATCGCCGCCGGCTGGGACTTCGCGGTCGGTGGCGCCTGCTTCCCCGAGGTCCACCCCGAGGCGCCCGACCTCGAGACCGACCTCTCCTACCTGAAGACCAAGGTCGACTCCGGCGCCGGCTTCCTGATCACCCAGCTCTTCTTCGACAACCAGGTCTACTTCGACTTCGTGCGGGCGGCGCGGGCACGGGGGATCGGGGTGCCGATCCTGGCCGGGGTGATCCCGGTCGCCAGCTTCGCCCAGACGAAACGGATCTGCGACCTCTGCGACGCCTCGATCCCGGCGCCCCTGGAAGCCGCCTTCGAAGCGGCCGGCGGCGACCCCGAGCGCGAGTTCGAGCTTGGCGTCGCCTTCGCGGCGCAGCAGTGCGCGGAGCTGTTGATCGCCGGCGCGCCCGGCATCCACTTCTACGCGCTCAACAAGGCGCCGGCGACGCGGGCCGTTCTCGGCGCGCTGCGGGCGTCGAAGCCGTGGGAGCGCGTCCGTGGCAATGCCGCGACCCTGACCGGCAGCGCCGACTAGGCTGCCAGCGGCAATGGGGGAGCAGAGCGATCGGGACAAGCGGCGCGAGGAGCGCATCGAAGCCGAAGGCGGCGATGCCAGCTCCAACCGCAACCGCCTGATCCTCGGTTACGGGGTTGCCGCGGTGGTGGTGCTGGCGATCGCGGTCGTGGTCTTCATCCTCGCCAGCGGTGGCGACGGCGACGGCGCCCCCGAAGGCGACGCGCACATCAACCTCAACGCCTCGATCGGCTCGACCAACGGGGTCGAACCGGACAGCCGCGCGGGAACCGCGCCGCCACCGGTCAGGGTCGCCGACCTCGCGGCCGCCGCCGAGCGGGCCGGCTGCGTGCTGCACCTGAAGCTGAAGGACGAGGGCCACGAACACATCCCGGCCGGCTCGCCACCGCCTGACTACAAGACCAACCCGCCGACCTCCGGCGCCCACGTCGAACCGCCCTACCAGCAGGCCGACGGCGCCTACGCCGAAACGCCGGCGGAAATCGACTACGTCCACTCGCTCGAGCACGGGCGGATGGAGATCCAGTACGCGCCGGACCTCGCCGAAGCCGACCAGCTGGCCCTGAAGGGCCTCTACGACACGATGTACGGGGCGGCGCTGCTCTTCCCGAACGAAAAGATGCCCTACGAGGTGGCGGCGACCACCTGGACCAACCTGCTCGGCTGCCCGACCTACAAGGGGGCGGCGACGCTCGACGCGATCCGCGCCTTCGGCAAGGCGACCTGGGGCAAATATGGCGGCGAGCCAGCGGAAGCCTTCCCGTTCACCGGCCCGACGCCGGCCGAACCGGCTGAGTAGGGCTCGGCGGGCTGTCCGTCGGGAGGGTGTCCTGCGGGCGGGGCAAACTGGCTCCGTTCTCGGACACCCTCCCGACGGACAACTCCCGGAAGCGCTTTCAGCTAGCTGAGGTAGGGGGCTCGATAGGCGGGGAAGAAACCGCCCGCCTCGCGTCCAGCCGCCAGGCGCTCGTAGGCGGCGGGGTCGCAGACGATCTCGGAGGTGTGCCACTGCTCCCGGCGGTTGGCGAAGCCGCGCTTGAACTCGTCGAGGGCGTCGCCAGGGGAGATGCCGCCGCCGAGGTTGAGCGGCAGGCCCAGCTCGGCGGAGTGTTCGATCAGCCGAGTGACGACGTTCTTCATCGGCGAGTCGCGCAGGTGCGAGTCGGCGCTGCCGCTGAGGTAGTAGTGCAGGTAGCCGTCGCTGACGGCGGCAAGCGAGGCGGCGGCGAGCTCGCCGCCGGGCGCCGTGGCGAGGGCGAGCCAGGTCCGGTCGGCTTCGAGCAGGCGCTCGAAGTAGGCGGCGGCGAAGAAGTAATGGTCGGCGGCGGCGGCGCGTCGCATCGTCTGCTCGTAGACGTCGAGGAAGCCGGCGCGCTGGCCCGGGGTCGTCTCCGGCCCGGGGATGAGTGCGAGCTCGTAGCCAGCCTCGAGGTTCTTGCGGACCTGGCGGCGGTCGCTGGGGCGGCTCTTCGGCGGCAGGGACCGGTCGGCGATCTGGACGACGTTGCGCTCGGTCGTGCCGGTGAGCGGCGGCGAGGCGAGTCGGTGGCGCAGGAAGACGCTGACCAGGCCGGTGGGCGCGAAGTCGACCGCCGAGGGAGCGAGGGCGGGGGGGCTCTCCTCGCTCTCGACCAGTCCCGGATAGCCATAAGGGGAGATCGCGTCGCGCTCGCCGCTGCCGTCGATCTCGCGGACGAGCAGCGGGGCGAGCAGCTCGATGTCTTCGCTCTCGATCCGCAGCGTGTGGGTGACGCCCTCGGCATCGAGGAAGGGGCGGGAGCGGAAGAAGTCGTCACTGACCGCGGCCTCGCCGCGGTCCTCGATCAACTCGGCCGTGGCGAACGGGGCGCTCACTCGAAGAGGTCGGCGGCCGCGGCCCGGAACTCGTCGGGAAGGACGCCCCAGACCTCGCAGTCGTCGGGCGGCGCGTCCTCGCGGGCGAGGTGGGCGCGCATCGTTCCCTCGTACACCCAGCCGAGGCTGGTGACGGTCTTCTTGGCGATCTCGTTGCGGGCGGGGATGCGGCCGTAGACGCGGTGGGCGCCGTACTCGTCGAAGGCCCTGGCGATCGTCAGCGCCTCGGCGCGGCGGCCGACGCCCTTGCCGCGCACGTCATCGCCGATCAGCGCGCCCAGCTCCGGCGCCGTCTGGCGGAAGAGCCCGTAGAGGGCGGTGAAGCCGACCGGCTCCGCGTAGCCCTCGACGACGATCGCGAACTTGCGGTCCTCTCCCGAGTCGTCCATCGCCCGCCGCGCCCAACCCTCGGCCTGCTCGAGCGAGAAGCCATCGCGCTGCTCCATCAGCGACGCCGTCGCCGCCGGGTTGTTGAACCAGCGATGCACCGCGGGCGCATCCCCTGGCTCGAACCGTCGCAGGCTGACCTCGGGCCTCTCAGTCACGCGCAAACCCTACGTCCTCGCTGCCGATGGGCCGATTTTCCTCCATATGGGAGGACTTTCGGCCCATCAACCATTCAGTCGGGGGCCAGGCCCTGGGCGGTGATTACGAGCCAGATGGTGCGGAGAAGGATGCGGGTGTCGAGGGCGACGCTGCGGCGCTCGACGTAGTCGACGTCGAGCTCGATGCGCTCCTCCCAGGGGATGCCGGCGCGGCCCTGGACCTGGGCCCAGCCGGTGATCCCGGGCAGGACCTCGTGGCGGCGGTTCTGGCGCGGCGTGTAGTCGTCGACCTGGGCAGGGATGGTCGGGCGCGGGCCGACGATCGCCATCTCGCCGCGCAGGACGTTGACCAGGTTGGGGACCTCGTCGAGCGAGGTGCGGCGCAGGAAGCGGCCGGCGGCGGTGACGCGCGGGTCGTCGCGGGTGACGACCGTGCCGACCCCGACCGGGTCGGAGCCCTGCACCATCGTCCGCAGCTTCCACATCTGGAACTCGGCGCCGTCGCGGCCGACGCGGCGCTGGCGGTAGAAGACCGGGCCGCGGCTGCCGAGCTTGATCGCGATCGCTGCGGCGAGCAGGAAGGGCGAGAGGACGATCAGCGCCAAGGTGGCGATGAGGACGTCGACGGCGCGGGGCATCAGCGGGTCCCCTCCGCCTTCTCCCAGCGGCCGCCGGCCCCGTGGCGCCAGCGGTCCCAGAGCCCAGCGGCGATCGAGGTGGTGGTCATCACGTAGTAGCGGGCGATGCGCAGCGGCGCCAACGGCCAACGGGGGGCGAGCAGGGCGGCCGCGAGCAGGGCCAGCTGGGCGACGAAGGTGACGATGTAGATCGTGCCCTGGCCGAGCAGAGCGACGTTGGCGACGAGGACGATCAGGTGCAGGGCCGGGCTGAGGTAGCGCAGCAGCCGGTGCGAGGCGAGCTCGAAGGCGAAGGTCGGCGAGTAGCCGCGCGGGTCGAGCATGCCTTCGCCGACGACGATGTCCCAGAGCCCGACCATCATCCGCCGTTTGCGGGCGAACTCGCCCTCCAGGGTCGGGACCATCTTCTCCTCCGCCCGCGCCGCCGGCACGTAGAGCGAGCGCAGGCCGCGCTTGGCCAGCCCGAAGGGGAAGGAGAGGTCGTGGCTGCCGGAGGCGGCAAGCGGCAGGTAGGCGTCGCGGCGGACCGCGTAGATGGCGCCGTTGCCGGCGGTGATCCCGCTCAGCCCCGACTCCAGCTCCCGCACCCGCATCTCGTAGCGCCAGTAGGCGCCCTCGAGGTTGTCGCCGCCCGCGTCGACGAAGCGGACCTGACCGCAGACGTAGCCGACCGTGGGGTCGGCGAAGGGCTCGACCAGGCGCCGCAGGGCATCCGCGGCCCAGGCGCTGTTGGCGTCGGAGAAGGCGAGCAGCTCGCCGCCGGCCTGCTCGACGGCGGCATTGAGGGCGGCGACCTTGCCGCCGGGAGGCAGCTCGAGGACGAGGTCGGCGCCGGCGGCGCGGGCGCGCTCGGCAGTAGCGTCGCTGGAGCCGTCGGAGGCGACGACGATCTGCAGCAGCTCGCGCGGGTAGTCGAGGGCGAGGGCGTCGGCGACCTTGGCGGCGATCACCTCCCCCTCGTCGTAGGCGGGGATGATCAGCGAGACGCCTGGCAGCGGGTTCGCGCGCCGCAAACCCGCGGCCTCCGGCGTGACAGGCCGGCGCCCACCTTCGGCGATGCCCGGCCAGCTCTCGACCGGGTGGCGGCGCAGGCCGACCAGCGCCCGCAGGAGCAGCGGGTAGCCGGCGTGGGTGTAGACGATCAGGCCGGCGCAGAGCCAGAAGAGGATCGCGACGACGATCATGCGCGGGCCTCGATCAGCTCGCGGTAGAGGTCGAGGGTGCGGCGGGCGGCCTCGTCCCAGGAGAAGGAGCCGGAGGCGGCGCGGGCGGCGGCCTGCGCCAACTCGGCGCGGGCGGCCTCGTCGCCGACCAGGTCAGACAGGGCAGCGGCGAGAGTGGCGGCGTCGCCCGGGGGCACCAGTCGGGCGGCGCCGGTCGCGGCAACCTCGGGGAAGCCGCCGACGGCGCTGAGGACCAGCGGCTTGCCGAAGGCGAGCGCGGTGTAGAGGACGCCGGAGTGCTCGGCGTCGAGGTAGGGGAGCACGACGACGTCGGCGCGGCGGAAGATCGCCGGGATCTCGGCGTCCGCGACGAAGCGGGTGACGAAGCGGGCCCGGCCCGCGGCCTCGGCGGCGAGCGCCCGCAGCGGCGTGACGTCCATGCGGGGGTTGCCGACGATCCAGAGCTCGGCGCCCGGGACCCGGCGAAAGGCCTCGAGCAGGACCTCGATCCCCTTATAGGGCCGCAGCAGCCCGAAGCAGAGGATCACCGGGCCCTCGGCTCCCTCCAGCTCGGTCGGCAGCGGCTTCTCCTCGGGCAGGCGGGTGAGGTAGTCGAAGGCGCCGTGGGGGATGACCCGGACCTTGCCGGGGTCGAGGCCGATCTCATCGCGGAGGCGGGCGGCGCTGTGCTCGGAGTGGGCGACGACAGCGTCCATGCGGTGGAAGACGCGGCGGGCGCCGGCGACCTGGCGGTGCGACGGGGTCGGGGGGAGGATGTAGTGCGCGGTCATCACCCGGGGGCGCAGCTTGGGGAGCAGGTGGACGTCGAGGGGAGGGACCGTCAGCCACTGATAGTGGACGACGTCGGGGGCGGTCGGGGCAGGGCGGCGATCCAGGTCATGCCGCAGGCGCAGCATGTCGGGGACGTGCTCGGCTGCCTTGAACGGCGTGCGGGCGCGGGCGTCGAGACCGCGCCCGGCGCTGCGGCGGTAGAAGCGCTCCTCGACTCGATAGCCCTCGGCCGGCGGCACCGCTCCGTAGAGGAAGCGGGAGGTCAACAGCTCGACCTCGGCGCCGCCGCGCGCCAGCGCCGCCGCGAGCGCGCGATCGTAGGGCGGCGTGAAGGCCGAGGGGTCGAGGAGTTGAACTTTCATCGCTGGATGCTTGGGGCTATTCCGATAGGGATGGAACGTCTTGTACTTTTTCCACGACGGCGACGGCGGACAGCCGCAAGCCGTGTTCGGAAAAAGTTAAGTGGAATCCCTATCGGAATAGGCCCTTGCCCACGCTCTCTTACTGCGTCGTGAACACGAATGGCCGCGAGCTCCTGCTCGAGTGCCTGGCCGCGATCGAACGCACCCACCCGGCCGGAGTCGAGCGCGAGATCCTCGTCTTGGACAACGCTTCCGACGACGGATCGGGGGCGGCGGTGCGGGCGCTCGGGGGCGAGATCCGCCTGATCGAGCTGGAGCGGCGGACCGGCAAGGCGGAGAACGACTCGACGCTGATGCGCGAGGCGAGCGGCCGCTACTGCCTGCTGCTCAACGAGGACTCGGAGCTGCGGCCGGGGGCGAGCGAGGCGCTGATCGCGGCGCTCGACGCTGATCCCAAGGCAGCCGCGGCGGGTCCCCAGCTGCTCGACTCCGGCGGCGCGCCGGTTCCCTGCGCCTGGCGCTTCCCCGGCCTTGGGGCGGCATTAGCGGGGGCGCTGTTCCTGCACCGTCGGCTGACCGTGCAGAGCACGGGCTCGGCAACCCGCCGGGTCGACTGGGCCCAGTCGAGCGCCCTGCTGGTCCGCCGCGAGGCCGCCGCCGAGGTCGACTTCATGGACCCCGCCTTCTTCGTCTACTACGACGAGTGCGACTTCGCCAAGCGCCTCGCCGAGGCCGGCTGGCACGCGCTCTTCGTCCCCGCCGCCGAGGCCGTCCACCACGACCAGCTCTCCACCGACCTCGCCAAGGGCCTGCCCCGGATCGTCGAATTCCACCGCAACCGCGACCTCTACATGCGTAAGCACCACTCGGCGGTGGTGGCCCTCGCGGTCCGTGCCCTCACGGCCTGGTCCTACGCACTGCGAGCCCTCGTCGCCACCGTCCTGCCCAAGCAGCCCGCGGCCGTCTACTGGGCCCATGCCAGTCAGGCGCTGCTGCCCAGGCGCGGCGAAGGCATCCGCGATCACGCTGACGAGACACAGAGGCCGTCAGACAAGGACGCAGGAAGGCCGAAATAGCAGCGCTATGCGGCCGACCGAGGACGCCGTATGACGGCCTCTGGGGCCGTCAGATACGTGAGTCCTCGTCCATGCGCTCTACCTCATAGGTCTCCGGGATGCGGCCGTCGACGGCGCTCGGCAGGGCGCGCAGCTCCGCAACCAGCTCGGCGGGGTGGCGCAGGCGAGCCAGCCAGACCCGCTCACCGGGGGTGAAGAAGCCGCTGGCGAAGAGGGCGAGGGGGTAGACCGCGAACAGGGCGGTGCGGCCGAGCAGGGCGGGGAAGCCGGCGTTCGGCAGCAGCAGCTCGCCGGCGCCGACCAGGACGGCCGCGGTGAGGACGACGCGGGCGAGGCGGCCCCACTGGTAGGGGACCGGGAAGAGGCGCTGGGTGAAGACGTACATCAGCGCCAACACGACGAGGTAGGAGGCGACGAGGGCGAGGGCGGCGCCGACGATCCCCAGCGCCGGGACCAGGATCAGGTTGAGGACGACATTGGCGGCGAGGGCGGCGAGGGTCGCCGGGAAGTTGAACTCGGTGCGGCCGGTCCTGCCGAGGATCACGACCAGGACCATGTAGAGCGCGTAGAGGGTGACCGCGGTGGTGATCAGGCCAACCGCTTCGTAGGAGTCGAAGAACTTGGGGGCGGCGAGGACGCGCACGATCCAGGGAGCGAACAGCCACATCCCGGTGACGACGAAGGCGCAGCCGGCGACGAAGAGGGTGACGACGGTGGCGTAGGCGCGGCGGGCCTCGCCGTCGTCGCGGATCGAGTAGGCGAGCGGCGGCCAGGCGAGCTGGAAGCCGCGGACGAGGACGTTGACCGCCTGCGCGAACTTGACCGCCAGCGAGTAGAGGCCGGCCTCGGCCAGGCCGAGGCTGCGGACGATGATGATGCGGTCGACGAAGTTGAGCAGGTAGAGGGAGGCCTCGGCCGGCATCGTCGGCAGTCCGAAGCGCAGCAGCCGGCGCAGCATGGCGTAGTCGAAGAAGAGGGAGAGGCGGCGCCACTGCAGGACCATCAACCCGATGACGAAGACGGCGCCGCTGGCGTAGCTGCCGACCAGCAGGCCGCGGGCGCCCTCGCCGGCGCCGACGACGAGGACGACGGTGAGGCCGATCGTGACCAGCACGTTGAGGATCGTCGTCACGAAGAAGGCGCGGGCGCGCTCCTCGAGCCGGAACAGGGTCAGCATGAACTCGAACATCGTCAGCACCCAGAGGCCGCCGATCGAGATCCGGGTCAGTTCGGCGGCGGCGGTCACTTCCCAGGGCTTGGGGTCGAGCAGCGCTTCGGAGATCGGCGTCGCGAAGGGGAGGGCGACGAGGGCGCCCAGCGTCGCGAACCAGAAGAGGCCCGCGAAGCTGCTGGCGACTACCCGGTCGGGGTCCTCGTCGTCCTTGTAATAGAAGCGCAGCAGGGCCTCGATCAGGCCGAAGCGGACGACGATGCTGGCGGAGACGATCGCCGCGAACATCACCTCGGCGGCGCCGTAGTCGGCCCGGGTCAGGTAGCGCGTGTAGAGCGGCAGCAGGGCGACCGCGATGACCTTCGAGAGGATGCTCGCGGCGGTGTAGGCGGCTCCGGTCGTCGCCAGGCGGCGCAGGTATCCCGACACGGCCTGAGCCTACGTGCGCTCGCGGACCGCGGCGCTGGGTTCAGCTGCCAGCGACGCGCCGATAGCCAACAGCACCCACGTAATCGGGTCCTCGAAGAACCCGGCATAAGCCATCGTGTGCACCAGTAGGGCGACGAAGGCAGCCAGTACAGCGGCCCGGCCAGCGAGCAGCGTCGAGGGGAAGTCCTGCGGGCGGGGCAAACTGGCTCCGTTCTCGGACTCCCCCTCGACGCTGCCCACGGGAGGTCCGCGAATGTCCGAGGTCATGGTCCAGAGGGCCACGATGATCAGAGCGGCGTAGAGGATCAAGCCCAGCAAGCCCTGCTCTGCCGCGATGGTGACGGGCTCGGTGTGGGAGACGGAGACCGGGACGTTTTTGTTCTCGCGGTGGTCTCGGTAGGCGTCCTGGAATGAGCCCGAGCCGTAGCCTTGGATCGGGCGTTCTGAGAAGAGTTCGAGACCGCCGGAGACGAGGTTGCCGCGGCCGCTGAGGTCGACGTTGAGGCGGTCGGTGGTGAGCTTGCTAGAGCCGCCGGCGAGGACGATCACCAGTGCTGCGCCGACGACACCGACGCCAACCGCCGCTGCCGTCCACTTCCAGCTCCACCTGATCGCGGCCAGGACCGCCAGGCCGGCGAGCAGGGCGATGAAGCTCGACTGCGAGAACGTCTGCGCCAGGCCCAGCCAGAGGACGGCCACCAGCGCCGTCAGCAGCGCGAACGCGCGGCGTTCCTTCACCCACAGCAGCGCCGCCATCGCGACCACGATCACCAGGGCCAGGTAGCGCCCGTAGACGTTGGGGTCCCAGAACACCGAGTTGACCCGGAAGTAGGTGTGGAATTCGTTGGAGCGAATCACCTGGTCGTTCCAGAACAGGCTCCGGGTCGCGTACTCGACGCTGCCGATCAGCACGAAGGCGACCGCCTCGAGCCCGACGACCCAGAGGACCAGCGTCAGCACGCGGCGGTCCCACTCGACCTCGCGCAGCAACCGGTAGGCGACCGTGAAGGGCACCAGGAAGAAGCAGACGTTCTGCAGCCCCTTCGAGAAGTCACCCGAGTAGATGGTCTGGATCGCGTAGAGGACGACGAAGGCGGCCAGTAACCAGGCCAACGGCCGCGGCGTCCAGGTGCTGGGGGGCGATGACCAGTCGCGCAGCAGCGTGAAGAGGACTCCGGCGGCGATGACCAGATAGAGCGGGACGAGGAGGTTGGCGGTGTCGCCGCCGGCGTGAAGCGGCACCCGGAAGGGGAGCGCGGCGACGACCGCCAGCGGCAGCAGGATCGGCCAGCGACGGAACCCGTAGGCGAGCAGGCCGACCGCCACCGCGCTGCCGAGCAGCAGCACCGCGATCCTCGCGTCGTCGTGGCGCAGGTCGACGATCTGGTGGGTGTGCCACTGGTCGCCGAGGATCAGGACCGGGAAGAGGCCGATCGCGATCAGCATCGCCAGCGAGCGCGGGCGGCCCGGGGGCAGCAGGATCGAGGCGGCGCAGGCGGCGGCAGCGACGAGGACGCCGGCGCCGGCCAGGAAGTCGCTCAAGGGGCGCGCCTCCGGTCGAGCCGACAGGCGAAACCTGCGTCGCCGCCGGGGCGATGCAGGTGGATCGCCCCCGGCGGCACCAGCACGCGGCCCTCGCCCAGGAGCTTCACCCGCAGCTTGTAGCGACCCGGCGGGGCGATGCCGTCATTGCGACTGCGGCCGTCCCAGTAGAAGGTGAAGAAGTGGTAGCGCTTGAGGAAGCGGTCGCGAGCGAGGGTGATGACGACCTTGCCGCCGGGCTTGACGACCTGGACGGTGGCGTGGTCGGACTGGGTCATCCGGAAGCGGACCCGCATCTTGTCGTAGTGGCAGTCCCCGTTCGGGGTGAAGCCGAGGACCGGCGGGGCGGCGGGGTGGATGACCGGCGCAGCGATGAAGGTGACCCGGTCCAGCACCAGCGGATCGCGCTTGAGGCGCTGCGCCCAGGCGAAGGCGGCAACCGTTGCGAGGACGAGCAGCGCGAAGACCAGGACGGCTGGACTAACCCGCCGCCGCGGCATTGTCCTCGCCGACCACGACCGCGACGTTGGCTCCCGCCGATGCCGACTTCACTTCCGGATTCATCAGCTGCAGTTTCGAGATGCCCAGCTGCTTGGCGACCTTCTTCGCTTCCGGCTTGTGCCCGCGTTCGAACATGACGACGCTCACTTCGAAGGGCTGGCTGGTGTTGGTGACGGCGCCGAGCCCGAAGCCCTTTTCCTCGACCTTGTCGCCGTAGGTGCCGGCGAGCCCTTCGGTGGAGGTGCCGTTGAGGACGGTCACGTCGATTTCGCTCGGCTGCAGCTTCGCCGCCGCCTGCTTGCCCTTCTTGCCGCCGGTGCTTTCGTCGGAGCCGTTGAGCAGCGCGTAGGCGACCCCGCCCACGATCACCACCAGGACGACGAAGATGGCGGCCAGCCAGCGCGGTTCGGCCAAGCGCGCGCCGATGGCGGAGGTGCGCTCGCTGAAGCGCTCGCGGCGGGTCAGTTCCGGCAGCCCGGCGTCGCGGCGGCGGCGGCGCTCCTCGCGGTGGCTGACGGCCTCGTGCTCAGCGGTGCGGGCTTCCTCCAGCCGGCGCAGCTCCTCGGCCCGCTGGGCGGCGATCGTCGAGGTCGACTCCTTGCGCTCGGCATCGCGCTCCGGCGCCGAGCCGGCCCAGTCGCGCAGGCGGCGGATATCGCGCCCGTGGGCGAATGAGAGCAGCGCAAGGATGCCGAGCCCGAGGAAAGCGGCGAGGCCGGCGAACGCGCCGATTTGTTCGATAACCCGGACCAAAGTGGCTGCGGGAGGTTATTCGGCGGCGGGGACTGCCGCCGTGTCGCCACCCGGCGCGGCGATCAACTCGACCACCCGCTCGGCCAGATTGGCCTCGTCGCCGGCCATCACCAGGTGTTCCAGCGAGCTCAGGGTGGAGTCCACCCAAGCGGAGTCGAGGGGCGCCCGCACCGCCCGGTTGATCCGTCTCGCCGCCGTCGGCTGCAGCTGCTCGGCGGTGCCGAAGAGCTCCTCGTGCAGCTTCTCGCCGGGGCGCGGCTGGGTGAACTCGACGGCGATGTCCTCTTCGGGCTCGTAGCCGGCGAGGCGAATCATGTTGTGGGCGAGGTCGACGATCTTGACCGGCTCGCCCATGTCGAGGACGAAGACCTCGCCCTTGCCGGCGCCGATGTCGCCGGCCCGGATCACCATCTGCACCGCCTCCGGGATCGTCATGAAGTAGCGGGTCATCTCCGGGTGGGTGACGGTGACCGGGCCGCCGCGCTCGATCTGGTTGCGGAAGATCGGCACCACGCTTCCGGACGAAGCGAGGACGTTGCCGAAGCGGACCGAGGCGAAGCGGGTGCCCGGGTGCCGGTTGCCGGCCTCCTCGACGATGAACTCCGCCATCGCCTTCGAGGCGCCCATCACCGTCTTCGGGTTGACCGCCTTGTCGGTCGAGATCAGCACGAAGCGCTCGACCTTGGAGGCGGCGGCGGTCTCGGTGGTGATCCGGGTCGCGATCGCGTTGTTGCGGACCGCCTCCAGCGGGTTGGCCTCCATCAGCGGCACGTGCTTGTAGGCGGCGGCGTGGAAGACGACGCTCGGCTTGAAGCGCTGCATCACCTCCAGCATCCGGTGCGGCTCCTTGCAGTCCGCCAGCACCGACTCGACGTTGGTGAAGTGGCGCAGCTCGATCATCTCGCGATCGATCTCGAAGAGGTTGTCCTCGGCGTGGTCGAGCATTACCAAGAGTCGGGGCTTGACCTGGGCGATCTGGCGGCAGAGCTCGGAGCCGATCGAGCCACCGGCGCCGGTGACGAGGACGATGCGGTCGCGCAGGTAGGCGCCGACCCGATCGAGCTCGCGGACGATCGGGTCGCGGCCGAGCACGTCCTCGACCCGCACCTCGCGCAGCTGTTTGTTGAGCTGGACGCCGCCGCGCAGCAGCTCGAAGACGGTCGGCAGGGTGCGGACGCGGATCTCGCGCTCGCGGCAGGCGGCGACGACCTGGCCGCGCAGCTGCCCCGGTGCCGAGGGGATCGCGATGACGACCTCGTCGGGCTCGGTCTCGTCGAGGATCTTGACGATCTCCTTGGTCGAGCCGAGCACCTTCAGCCCCAGCATCCGCATCCCCCGCTTGCGCGGGTCGTCGTCGATGAAGCCGATCGCGGTGGCGCCGAGGTTGGGGTTGAGCTGCAGCTCGCGGACGACCATCTGGCCGCCGGAGCCGGCGCCGATGACCAGCACCTCGTGCTTGGGCAGCCGCGAGCCGCGTGAGGGGCGCTCGACGATCAGTCGCACCGCCAGGCGGGCGCCGGCGATCAGCATCATCGTCAGCACGAAGTCGGTCACCTCGACCGCCCGCGGCAGCGTGTGGGCGAAGGGCTTGATGACCGCGAAGAGGACGACCAGGAGGGCGCTGGCGACGCCGACGGCGCGGAAGATCAGCAGGAAGTCGCGGCCGGTCACGTAGCGCCACCACTTCTGGTAGAGCCCGAAGGCGTAGAAGACGGCGAGCTTGCCGACGACGACGAAGCCGACCGACTGGGCGAAGAGCACCTGGTAGCGCTCTGGCCAGCCATGCGGTTCGTCGAGGAAGCGCAGCTGGAAGGCCAGGAAGTAGGCCAGGGCGACGAGGACCGCGTCGGCCGCCAGCTGCAGCATCCGGTTGCGATAGACGGGGTGATTCAACCGGCTCATCAGAGGGGCTCAGTTTAGGGCTAGAAGGTGCGGACGGGGGCTGCTTCCCTACGATGTGCCGCTCCATGCACGTCCTCCTCCTCGCCAGTGTCACCGACAAGGTCGTCGAACCGATCGTCGACGTAGCCACCGAATTCATCGGCTCCGCCGGTGTCGTCGCCGTCTTCCTGCTGATGACCCTGGAGTCGGCCTGCATCCCGATTCCCAGCGAGGCGATCATGTTGTTCGCCGGCTTTGCCGTCTCCAAAGGCGAACTGACCCTGTTCGGGATCGTCGCGGCGGGAGTGCTCGGCAACCTGGCCGGGTCCTGGATCGCCTACGCGGTCGGCTACTACGGGCGGCTCGACCTGCTCGAGAAGAACAAGCTGATCCACATCAGCCCCAAGCACCTGAAATGGGCCGACGACTGGTTCGAGCGCTACGGCACCGTGACGGTCTTCTTCTCGCGGATGCTGCCGATCATCCGCACCTTCATCTCGCTGCCGGCCGGGGTGGCGAAGATGCCCTTCTGGCGCTTCACCGCCTTCACCCTGCTGGGCTCGATCCCCTGGGTGCTGGCACTGGCGATCGTCGGCGAAAAGGTCGGCGACAACTGGGAGGACTGGCGCCACAAGCTCGGCTACCTCGACTACCTGGTGCTGGCGGCGATCGTGGTCGGCGTCGTCTACCTGATCGTCAAGCGGCGACGCGGCGGCGGGCCCGATGCGGGGGACGGCACCGTCGAGCCCGCCGAGGCGCCTGAGCCGGCGGGCACGAGCGGCGCTTGAGCAAGGCGGGCGAGGGGCGGCTGCCGACCCGGCGCGCGGTCGCGCTGGGCATCGTCCAGGGACCGGCGGAGCTGCTGCCGGTCTCCAGCTCCGCCCACATCGTCCTCGTCCCCTGGCTGGCCGGCTGGGACTGGGACGCGATCGACCCGGAGCTGCGCAAGAGCTTCGAGGTGGCGCTGCACACCGGGGCGGCGCTGGCACTGCTGATCGGCCAGCGCCGGGTGATCATCGACGAGCTGCGCGAGCTCGACGGCCGCCGGGTCCTCTTCCTCGGCCTCTCCTTCCTGCCGGCGGCGGTCGTCGGCTACACCCTGGAGCGGCCGATCGAGCGTCGCCTGGGCGGGCCGCGCGCGACCGCCTACGGCCTGCTCGCCGGCGCCGCGGCGATGCTCGCCGCCGACACCCGGCCGCAGCGGCGTGGGCGTGGCGACGCGACCCCGGCCGACGGCCTCGCCCTCGGCGTCGCCCAGGCCGCCGCCCTGGCGCCCGGCGTCTCCCGCAACGGCGTCACCCTCGCCGCCGCCCGCTGGCGGCGCTTCTCCCGCGACCAGGCCAACCTGCTCTCGCGGACGATCGCGCTGCCGATCATCGTCGGCGCCACCGCTCTCAAGGGCACCCGCCTGGCCCGCCGCGGCACCACCCCGGAGCTGCGCCACACGCTCGCCGTCGGCGTCGCCGCCTCCTTCGCCTCGACCCTCGTCTCCCAGCGGCTGATCGGACTGGTCGAGCGCGACCGGGCGCTGTGGCCGTATGCGGCCTACCGGGCCGCCCTGGCCGCCGCGGTTCTTCTCAAGCTCCGTCCCTGAGCGAACTCCAAATCTTGGAGAAACTTGGAATTGGCTTGGAGTTCGTGCTACAACTCCAAATCTTGGAGAAACTTGGAATTGGCTTGGAGTTCGCGTGTACGTAGAGAAGGCACCCACGTTCGGAGACCTGCTCGAGCGCCTCAGTACCGACGAGCTGCTCGCGGCCGTGAGGACGCCGGCGGGTACGCAAGCAGGCGGTCGCTACCTGCACTGGGACAAGCTGCGGCGCCTCGAGCCACCCGGAGGGCTGAGTGTCGAGCAGTGGTGGCTGCAGATCAAGGGGGCGAGGGCTGACCAGCTGCGGCGGCTGCCGCTGACGGACCCCGGTGGCGCAGCCTTCAGCTACGGGCTGCTCGACACCATGCACCGGCAGCTCCACTACATCGACCAGCGCTGCAGCGGCGAGGTGGCGATGGACGAGGTCGTGACCTCCGAGCGGCGCGCGGGACGGCGATTTCTCGTCAACTCCCTGATGGAGGAGGCGATCAGGTCGAGCCAGCTGGAGGGCGCGACGACGTCGCGCCAGGCGGCAAAGGAGATGCTCAGGAGCGGGCGCGAGCCGAAGGACCGCAGCGAGCGGATGATCGCCAACAACTACCTGGCACTCCAGTTCATGCGCGATGAGATGGGCGCCGAGCTGAGCCCCACGGCGATCCTCGAGCTGCACCGCATTCTCACCGAGGGAACGCTCGACGATCCCGAGGCGGCGGGACGGATGCAGCGGCCCGGCGAATCGCGAGTCGCCGTCTTCGACCGCGACGACGGCCAACCGATCCACAGGCCGCCGCCGGCCGAGCAGCTTCCCGCGCGGTTGGCGAAGCTCTGTGAGTTCGCCAACGAAGCCGACGACGACGAGCCGTTCGTGCACCCGGTGATCCGGGCGGTCCTGCTCCACTTCTGGCTCGCCTACGACCACCCGTTCGAGGACGGCAACGGGCGCACCGCCCGCATCCTCTTCTTCTGGCTGATGCGGGTTCGCGGCTACTGGCTGGCGGAGTACCTGCCGATCTCCCGCTTCATCAGAAAAGCCCCCGCTCGGTACGCGCGCGCCTTCGTGGAAACGGAGACGGACGAGGGGGATGCCACGTATTTCCTCATCCATCAACTTGACGTGATCGGCAAGGCGATCGACGACCTCCATCTCTATCTGCAGCGAAAGACCGCCGAGGTGCGGGACGTCGAGAGGCTCCTCGGCGGAGCGGCCTACCTCAACGGCCGGCAGCTGGCCCTGCTCACCGACGCCGTGCGCAACCCCGAGGCCTCCTACTCCTTCGACAGCCATGCCAAGAGCCACCGGGTCAGCCACGAGACGGCCAGATCGGACCTGCGCGTGCTCGAGCAGCGTGGACTGCTGGTCAAACGCCGGGTCGGACGGCAGCACCGCTTCGAGCCGGCGCCCGACTTGCCGGGGCGCCTGAAAGAATCGCCGCGATGAACGACGCCTACGCCAAAGCCGGGGTCGACCAGGGGGCGGCGGACTCCGCGGTCGCCGGGCTGGTGCGGGCGCTGGGGGCGATCAAGCTGGACCGGCCCTCGCTGCAGGTGCCGCTGCCCGGGCACTACGCGAGCGTGATCAAGCTCGACGAGCGGACCGGGATCGCGCTCTCCACCGACGGGGTCGGCACCAAGCTGCTCGTCGCCGAGGAGCTGGGGCGCTTCGATACGGTCGGGATCGACTGCGTGGCGATGAACGTCAACGACGTGATCTGCGTCGGCGCCGAGCCGCTGGCGATGCTCGACTACATCGCCGTCCAGAAGGCCGAGCCGGCGGTCTGCGAGGAAATCGGGGTCGGGCTGGCCCGGGGGGCGGAGCTGGCCGGGGTCGAGATCCCCGGCGGCGAGCTCGCCCAGCTCGGCGACCTGGTCAGCAGCGTCGACGTCTCCGGCGCCTGCTTCGGCACCGTCGCCCTCGACGCGATCGTCGACGGCTCGGCGGTGCAGCCGGGCGACTCGATCATCGGCCTGCCCTCCTCGGGAAT
>Ga0193706_1000113_pt1 | contig 57315 bp, 50 predicted proteins | sample U3c1metaG_FD_160130 | JGI IMG/M metagenome (GOLD analysis project Ga0193706, IMG submission 160130) | Soil microbial communities from a riparian zone of the East river system, Colorado, United States - U3c1 | ecosystem: Environmental > Terrestrial > Soil > Riparian zone | place: USA: East River...
GCGTCCATCCATCGAACCGATGACGGTCCACTTCCGGCACGCCGAGGTAATGGGCAACGACCCAGCTCGGTAGGGTCCGCGCGACCGTCGCCACGAAGTCCCCCGCGCCCTCACTTTTCAACTTCTCGATGCGCTCGATCACGAAGCGGCGCAGCTCGGGCTCGAGCTCGATGGTGCGGCGCGGCGTAAAACCACGGTCCACGAGCCGCCGGTACCGCGTGTGATCGGGCGGATCCATCATCACGATCGTGGGCGGGATATGGAGCAATTCGCGCTCGTTTTGAAACGTCAAGCCTTGTGCCGAGGAGAACGTGGCCGTGTCTTTGACCGCTTCGAATACGTGCTGAAATCGCGTCAAAACCCAGAATCCGCGCGGGCTCTTGTGAACGGGATCCTCCTCGCGCAGCCTTCGATACACCGTGAAGGGATCTCTCCAGGTATGGCGACCGAACGGCTCGTAGACGGGGGGCGTGTTGGTCATCGTCGTCGCCCCGTCAACTTCGGAGCCAAGGCGACGACTTCGGCCCCTCGTTCGGCACCGAGGCGGGAGGAAGGGACGCATACCGGGCCCGCGCGGAATGCAACAGCGCCGTGAGCGCGCTGGTGACATTCATTTGGTCCGTTGCCGGCACGATGAGGGGCGCCAGCACCTCGACTGCGGATGGCAAGTCGCCGAGCACCACCAGCTTGTTGTCTCGGATGACGATGTTGATCCCGCGCACCACCGTTCGAAACACCTGCGCCGCGACCCCCACGTCCTCGATCACGACTGCGATGCGCATCATCGCGCTACCGAGCTCCCTCATGAAACGCGCGCTCTCCCGGAGAGCGTCGGGCGGCGAGACCGGAGTGCCCGGCTGAATGACGACACAGGAGACGATGCCGGCCGTGAATCGGCTGGCCAATGTTTGGTAAGCGCGTTCCAAGGTCAACATATGCGGCACGTCGATGAGACCGCGGCTGTCGACGATGGCGAGGTTCTGCCAGAACGTAACGCAGAAGGCGCTGTCCGCGTAGAAGATGGCAGGACATGCGGCGGCGGTCATCGGCTTCGATCTCCGGCCAATCGACGGGACCCTCCCCGCACGAGGCCCCCCCGTCTTACCACAGTGCGTGGGAAGAGACGTGACCGCGTGGTGGGGCGTTCGATCGCGGGGGAGGGCGTGGCCGAGGCCGACGCGAGTGGGCGGGGGCGGTGCGGAAGCTGAATTCCGCCACGATGGCGTGGGAGCGGGGCGTCCAGCGAATTGCTTTGGCGCGAGAGGCGGGATTCGAAGACACTGACGCGATGACCGGCCCCACGGAGACCGCGCCTGTGGAGCCCGAACGACGCCCCTCGCTCGGGGCAACCCTGCGCGCCGTGCTTTTCACACCGAGGGAGTGGTTCTCTCGTCTGTCGGGCCACACCGCGGGCAGGGCCGTGCGGCTCGCGATCCTGGTGCACGTCGTGGCCGATCCCCTGGCGTTGCTCGGCATGCATCTCCTCGAGCCGGTGCACGCGCCGACCGCGCTCGCCATGCTCATCGCGGCGCCCATTTCCACCCCGATCGGGATCTGCTTCACCGCTGCGATGGTGCATGGGTTGGCGCGCCTGACGTCGCGGGAGCGACCGCATTTCTCTCTGGTCGTGGAAACACTTGCCTATGCGCAATTGCCGTTTCTCGTCGCCATCGTCCCTGTCGCAGGGCCCGTGGTGGCTCTCGCGTGGTGGCTCTGGCTGAGCGCGCTCGGCCTCCGCTCGGCGCTGCGGCGATCGTGGCTGTTCGGATGGGCCGGCACCGTCGTCGGCCCTGCGGTCGGCATGACCATGGCGCTCGGCCTGCGCACCTTTTGCGTCGAGGCATTCAAAATGCCGTCCCCGAGCATGGCCCCGACCCTGCTCGTGGGCGACCACTTCTTCGTTCGCAAAAACGCGTACGGTTGGTTCGAACACCGCTTGCCCGAGCGCGGCGACGTGGTGGTCTTTCGCGCTCCCGAACGCTCCGAGCAGGATCTCGTCAAGCGCGTCATGGGACTGCCGGGCGATACCATCGTCCTCCAGGCTGGCGCTGTCTTCATCAACGGTTGGAGAATCGCAACGTGCGTTGCCGGCGCGGCGACCGTGAAGGTCGCCGGCGAGGAGCGTTCGGGCTTCGTCGTTGTCGAGATGATCGGCGACCGCGCGTACCTCGTTTTCCACGACGAGGCCGCCCTTCGTCAACGCGAACACGGACACGAGCACGGAGACGAGCACGAGCCGATCGATGAGCACCAGCACGGGAAGGGCAATGTCCAAGGTCCGTACGTAGTCCAAGAGAACGAGGTCTTCGTCCTTGGAGACAACCGGGAAAACAGTGACGATTCCCGCGGCTGGTTCGAGGGACGGGGTGGTGGCGTGCGCGTGGATCACATCAAGGGGCGCGCCAACATGATTTGGATGTCATTCGCGGAAGGTGGCCGCGCCGACTGGTCGAGGATCGGCACCTCGTTGACGAGTGCACCGAAGTGCCCGACGTCGTTTCCGCCCGCGATCTGCTCCGCGGTCGAGCGTTGCCTGACCAGTCCGCCGGCGCCCGAGACCACCACGCCTCCATCGCCCAAACGATAAGGACCGCTCAGCACGACGCTGTCAGTTCTTCGCGCTACCCGATCACGAGTCTTAGGGCCCCGCCTCCCCGTCGCGCCGCGTCTCGCTGGCGTCGGTGCGTACCTGCGCGAGCGCCAGCTGGTGGGCGGTCTCCAGCGCCGTCTCCGCCGGCACGGTGACGTCGGGCTTGACGCCCGTACCCTCCCAGTTGGTGTTGGTGATGGGATTGATGGCGCGCCCGCTGGGAACGAAGACGGTGAATCCGTGGGGCAACGGGACCAGGTCGCCGGGGTGGGCACCGCCGCCCGTCGTTTCGCCGACGATGACGGCTCGCTTCAATGCCTGAAGATTGTAAGTGAACTCTTCTGCGGCTGAAAAAGTGCGTGCGCTGGTCAGCACGTAAACGGGCTTTTTCGGCCCGAACTTCGCCCCCTGCACGCGCGGATCGGTGAAAAAATCATCGGTGCGATCGGGTACGCGCCAATAGAGGGAGTTCAAATGGACGGGCGCGGAGCCAAACAGGTAGCTGCTCACCAAAGCGACCGTTTCCGGCTCGCCCCCACCGTTGCGGCGCACGTCGAGGATGATCGCCGCTGCGTCGGCGGCCGCGCTCATCGTGTCGCGGATGTCGTCGCGCGCTTGTTCTCCCGGGACGCCAAAGGTCGCAATGTCGATGTAGGCGACGTTCCCGTCGAGCCGTCGCGCCTGTCCGAAGACGCGAGGTCGATCGGCACCGGCATCCACCGGTGACGTGCGCGGCTCTCGTCCTGGCCGCGCGGCACCGCGGGAACACGCCACCTCCACGTGCAGATGCTTGTCGTGGGTCATGCGCTGCAGGTCATCGGTGAGCGTCCGCGCGAACAAGAGGCGGCTCGCCAACGCGTCGTACGCGTGCTGACGCTGCCGCGCGTTGAGCTCACGCTCGATCGCGAGAGCCTTCTCTGGAAACACGTAGGCGCGGTTCAACTCGCGCACGAGCGCTTGCACGATCTGTCCGCGCGTCTTGTCGTCGAAAGGCGCCACCGAAGCCCCGGTGTTGGCGGGATCGGGTGGCGCGCCCGTCGGCCGGAGCAAGATCGTCTGAATCGCGTGCGGCGGATCGGAGTCGACATTGAAAAGAATGCACAGCCAGCGCTCGTTGCGCCGGGCCCGCACCACCGCCAGCATCTCCGTCGCCGTCGCGTCTTCCACGCGGTGGAGCTCGAACCCCCCCGTTCGTTCGGCGACGCCCATATCCGTCGACGCGCGGAGCTCGGCGTCCTTCGCCCCACGCCACACACCGTCGATCCGCGCGCGGTCGCCGGAGTTGATGGCCGCCGCCCAGTCCTCGAACTTTTGACCAACGGGATCGCCCGTGGGCAGCGCTTGGGGCTGCGCTTGCGTGCTTTCCGGCGTTCGCCTGCTGGAACCGGCCGCGCTCGGATTGACGCCGGCACTTTGGCAACCCGCCGCCGACGCGAGCGCGACGAACATCGACAAGAGAGGCAGAGCGAGTGGTCGCACGGGGCTTCCTCGGGGTGTGTAGCGGAGATTCGGTGGAGAGCGGACGGAGGTCGAACGAGCTCGGGAGTCCATATACGATGCGCCGCGGATGACGCAATCTCGCGTTCGTTCTCGCGGGCTTGGCAAGCTTGTCGGAGGGGCGGCGCCCCCCCCGTTGGGTCGATCGGCCCAATCGTGTTAAAAAGACGTCGCATCGATGGAACAAGATACCTCTCGCATGGGCGCGCCCCCTGTCATCGGGACGCCCCACTCCCCAGCCGACTATTGGGTCGGCGCCGGCATTTACGACATCACCGGTCCCGCGGCCGAGATCGTGATGATGGGCTACGCCGTGCCGGAACAAAAAACTTCCGGCATCCACATGCGACTGCGGTCGCGGGCGTTCATCGTCGGGGACGCGCACAAGCGCGTCGTCTTCGTCAGCGCCGACCTCGGCATGCTTTTCCAGATGGTGAAGCTCAAGGTCTCGGAGAAGCTCGCCGCGGATCCAGAGCTGTCCAAGTACTACGACGAGCGCAACGTCCTCCTTTCCGCGACGCACACCCACGGAGGCCCGGGCGGGTTTTCCGGCTACTTTCTCTACGATGTCACCATCAAGGGCTTTATCCGGCCCCATTTCGACACCATCGTGGACGGCATCTACCAATCCATCCGGCGCGCCCACGAGAATCTGCAGATGGGACGCATTCTCATCAACCAGGGCACCCTCGAAGGCGTGGGTGGGAACCGCGCCGAGGAGCCTTATCAGAACAATCCCGCCGATGAACGCTCCCGGTACGACGGCAATACCGACAAGACGTTCACGTTGCTGAAGCTCGTCGGAGCGAGCGGTGAAGAGATAGGCATGATCAACTGGTTCGGCGTCCACCCGGACAGCATCGGACCCGACAACACGTTGATCACGGGCGACAACAAAGGTCTGGCGGCGTATCTCTTCGAGAAGGACAAGGGGACCGACTATCTCGCTCCCCGGACGTTCGTGGCCGCCTTCGCGCAGGCGAGCGCGGGCGACGTGACCCCCAACATCGGATTCGGGCAGGCGCCCGGGGAGGTCACGTTCGAGAAGAACAAGAGCCTCGAGAACGCGACGCTCCGCCAATACGAGAAGGCCAAGGAGCTCTACGAGACGGCCAGCGAGCCCGTGACGGGGTCCATCGACTTTCGACATGAATGGGTCGACATGCGCACCCTCTATGTCGAGAGCGCCGGGGCCACGACCGCCGCCGCGGCGATGGGCGCCTCCTTTTCTGCCGGCAGCCCTCTCGACAATCCGAGCCCCGCGTTTCTTTTTGCCAACGGAACGACGGTCGACAGTTTGAGCTGGCGAAAGGACAAACGCGCGGCGCTCAAGTACACGATCTTCAGCGGCGTCTTCGCGATTGCGTGGCCGAAGACCATCGGTTCCGCCTACAAGAGGAGCCACGCCGAGAAACCCATCCTCCTTCCGACGGGAATCGCGCATCTGAATCTCAGCGGCCCGACGATGACGCCGCAGATCATGCCGCTCCAGGTTCTCAAGGTCGGCAGCTTGGTCATCGTCGCCGTTCCGTCCGAGGTCACGACCATGGCCGGCCGGCGTTTCAAGACGACCGCGCTCCGCGAGCTCGCCAATCTCGACGTGAAGCACGCCGTCGTGTCGAGTCTCGCCAACTCGTACTCGTCCTACATCGCGACCCGGGAGGAGTATGCGAAGCAGTGGTACGAGGGCGCGTGCACGCAATTCGGGCCCCATCAGCAGGCGGGCTTCCAGCAGGAGTTCGCGAAACTCTGTCGAGCCATCGTCAAGAACGAGGACGTGCCACGCGGTCCCACCCCGCCGGATGTGACCAATCGAACGGTGAACTTCGCCGCGAAGGTTTGGTTCGACGAGGTTCCGCTCGGAAAGCGCTTTGGCGAGGTGCACAAGAGGCCCGAGCCGAAGTACGCGCGCGGCGACATCGTCGTCGTGCAATTCTGGGGCGGACATCCCAACAACAACTTCCGCGTTCAGGACACGTTCCTCAGCGTGGAGCGCCTCGTCGGCGACTCCTTCACGCCAGTGGCGCGCGATTGGGATCCCGAGACCACGTTTCGATGGGCACGACGCGGCCTCACGTGTTCGATCATTACCATCAGCTGGAACACGAAGGACGCCGCCCCCGGCATCTACAGGATTCGCCACACGGGCGATCGAAAGTCTTGGACGGGAAAGATTGTGCCCTACGAAGGCATCACCGAGACATTCTCCATCGAAAGTGAAGTGGCCCGCCCCCTCGACCGCTCGGATCGGGGCGACAGTGCGACCACGACCAACCAACGAGAAACGACGGCGGCGCGCGCGAGCTAAGCCGAGATTCAGCGGCGTCGCTGCGGCGCGGGGTCGCGGAGCTCGATGAGCGTGATCTGGTTCAGCGCGGAAACGAGCAGCTCACGAATGCTCAACCGATCGCGGAGCGCGTGAGGGATCTGGTTTTCCAAGACCAAGGAAATGAGGCCGTGCATGAGGCTCCAGACCGAGACGGCCACGAGATCCGACGGCCCGGGTCGCAGGACGCCGCGCGCCTGGCATTCTTCGACGATCCGGAGCACGAGCGAAAAACACTTCTCCGACATCTCCACGAAGGACGGGTAGTCCTTTTCTCGCTCGACGGCTCCCGATGTCGTCACCTTGAAATGATCGGGATCATCGAGCGCAAACTTCAAATAGGCCCATGCGCCCTCCACCAGTTTCGCCCCGGGATTGCCTTCATGGCGCTCGGCCACGCGCCGGAACGCATCGAAAAGACGGCTGTAACCCTCGGTGGAGATCGCCGCGATGAGCGCCTGCTTGTCCGCGAAGTGCGCGTACGGCGCGGTGCGGCTCACGCCAGCCTTTTGCGCCACGCGACGCAGACTGAGCCCCGCCACGCCCTCCTTGGAGAGCAGGTCCACTCCTGCCTCGATGAGGGCGTTCTTCAGATTCCCGTGGTGATACGGGCCTTTCTTGGGCGCGGCGGCGGACAATCTTGACACCGTCAAGATTGTCGAGCTAGTGTTGGTCGTTGTCAAGCCGGGAGCACGGAGAATTTCGATGGACACACGGGTTTCAGAATCGGGAGAGGCCAACGGTGCCGGCGCGAAGAGCCCTTTCTTCTCTTTCAAGAAGGAGGTGGTGGATACGGCGCAGATGCTGAGTGAAAAGGGTTATCTCATGGCCACCGGCGGCAACCTCTCGGTGCGCATTCCGAGCCGCAACGCCCTCGCGGTCACGCCTTCCAACTACGACTATATGAAAATGGTTCCCGACGACATTTGCGTCCTCGACCTCGACTTGAACGTGCTGGAGGGCGAGCGGGATCCTTCCGTCGAGAGCGCCCTCCACGCCGGGGTCTACAAAACGCGGCGCGACGTGAACGCGGTCGTCCACACGCACCAAGTCTACGCGAGCGCGCTCGCCGTGCTGGGTGCCCCCATCCCCGCACTTTTCGACGAGCAGGCCCGGTTTCTGGGTCGATCGGTGGAGGTCATCCCGTATGGACCGTCGGGAACCGGCTTTCTGACGAGGCGCGTGGTCAAAGCCATCCGCAGCAACAACAACGCCTACATCATGAAAAACCATGGCGTGCTCTGCTTCGGGCACTACCTGGAGCGCGCCGCCCACAACGTCGAAATCGTCGAAAAGTGCGCCCACGCTTACCTGCTGGCGCTCTGCACGGGGAGGAACGTGAGCAAGATCCCCCTCGCTATTCGCGAGATTGCGTACGCAAGACTCCGATCGGATCAACGTAAAGCCGAGCGCGGCGAGATCAGCACGCGCGGCGAGTGAAGGACCAAAACATGGACGCAGTCCTATCCCGAGAGCACGGTCAGAAGAGCCGCCCGACTTCCAACGGCCCGTCGTCGAGTCAAGCGTACGGTATCTCCGAGTGGCACGACACGGACGCCATCTACGACAAGCTGAAGAAGCTCATCAAGCAGCCGCTGCGCCCCATGCAGCGGGCCAGCATGGCGCAGGTGCTCGGCTACTTCGACACCAAGTGCTCGAAGTCGAAGGCGCTGATCGAGGAAGCGAAGAAGTACATCCCCGGCGGGGTCCAGCACAACCTCGCCTTCAACTATCCCTTTCCGCTGGCGATCGAGAAGGCCGAGGGCGCCTATCTCTGGGACGTCGACGGCAACCGCTACATCGATTTTCTCCAGGCGGGCGGGCCCACCGTGCTCGGGAGCAACTATGCGCCCGTGCGAGAGAAGGTCTTCGAGCTTCTGCGACACTGCGGCCCGGTCACGGGACTCTTCCACCAGTACGAGCTCGAGCTGGCGAGGCTCATCAACAAGCACATGCCCGCGGTCGAAATGTTCCGAATGCTGGGCTCGGGCACGGAGAGTGTCATGGCCGCGATCCGGGCCGCGCGGGCCTACACCGGCAAGAAGAAGATCATCAAGATCGGCGGCGCGTACCACGGCTGGAGCGATCAGATGGTGTACAGCCTCCACATTCCCGGGACGCGCCGCCTGGAGGCGAAGGGGATCCCGAGCGGAGCAAGCCACCATACCCAGGAGGTGTTCCCCAACGACCTCGACGCGCTTCGTCGCAAGCTGCAGCTGAATCGCGTGCGCGGGGGAACCGCAGCCGTCATCGTCGAGCCGGTAGGGCCCGAGAGCGGGACGCGCCCGGTTCATTTCGACTTCAACCGGGGGGTGCGCGAGCTTTGCGACGAGTTCGACGCGCTTCTCATCTTCGACGAAGTCGTCACCGGGTTCCGCCTTGGCCTGGGCGGCGCGCAGGGCTACTTCGGCGTGAAACCGGATCTCACCATCTTCGGCAAGTGCGTGACCGGGGGATATCCCATGGCGGGAGGAGTCGGCGGGCGCAAAGACGTCATCCAGCGCTTCGCTTCCGGCCTCGGGGGCAAGACCGGTGCTCGTGCCTACATCGGCGGAACACTCTCCGCGAATCCTCTTTCGTGCGCGGCGGGCTACTACGCCATCCTCGAGATGGAACGGACGGGAGCCCCGGTCATCGCTGGTCGCGCCGGCGATAGGCTGACGAAGGGTTTGCAAGAGATCATCGACCGAAGGCGCCTCCCCTTCGTTGCTTATAACCAGGGCTCCATCGTTCACCTCGAAACCTCGGGAGTGATGCTGCTCGACCTCCGCAGCCCCATCAAGTTGGTGCGCGAATTGAAGGCGCGGAAGCACATGATCGAAGAGATGGGCGCCGCGTACATGGCGGAAGGCCTGGTGACGCTCGCGGGCAGCCGCATGTACACGAGCATGGCGGACACCGACGCGGTGATCGACGATGCTCTCCAGCGCTTCGATCGGGTTCTCTCCTCCGTCGACGGCCCGGGCTGATGTCTGCCGACGACGCTCCGGTCGTGCTCGCGGTCGACCTCGGCACGTCGGGCATGAAGGTGGCGCTGGTCACCCTCCGCGGGGAGGTGCTCGGGCTCGAGTCGCAGGGCATCGGGCTCGAGCTCACGGCGGACGGTGGAGCGGAGCAGTCGCCGGAGGAGTGGTGGCAAGCTTTCCTCGCGGTCTCCACACGGCTCCTCGGGCGAAATCTGGTGCCGCGAAAGGCCGTGAAGGCAGTCTGCTGCTCGACGCAAGGTGAGGGCACGGTGCCCGTCGATCGCGACGGAAACGCGCTCATGAACTGCATCCTCTGGATGGATATGCGCGGCGCACCGTATCTGAACAGGAGAAATCGCGGGCTCATCAACGTGGCGGGCGCCGACGTCTTCAAGTTGATTCGATGGATTCGATTGACGGGCGGGATGCCTTCGCCCACGGGAAAGGACCCCGCCGGCCACATGCTGCTCGTACGCGAGCGCTTTCCGGAGGTGTATGCGCGCACGTACAAGTTTCTGAACGTGCTGGACTACTTGAACCTCCGCCTCACGGGCCGCTTCGCGGCGACGTTCGACTCCATCCTCACGTCCTGGGTTACCGACAACCGAAATCCCGATAGCATCCGCTATAGCGACGCTCTCATCCAAATGAGCGGCATCGAGGCCGACAAGTTTCCGGAAATCGTGTCATGCACGACGGTGCTCGGACCGCTGAAAAAAGATGTCGCAGAGGCGCTGGGGCTCGCTGCCGGCGTTCAAGTGGTGGCCGGCTCGATTGACAACACCGCGGCCGCCATCGGCTCGGGGGCTGTCGAAGATTTCCTTCCTCACCTCTACGTGGGAACTTCCTCCTGGGTGGCCGCTCACGTTCCGTTCAAGAAAACGGATCCCAGCTCCGCGCTCGCGTCGGTCCCTTGCGCGATGCCGCGACGTTATCTCCTTACTGCCTTGCAGGCGACGGCCGGCGGAAATCTGACGTTTTTGAAGGACAACCTGCTCTGCCGAAAGGACGAGCTGTCGCCGGCCGGCGAAGTCGAGAATTGCTTCCAGGTGATGGATCAGATGGCGGCGCGCGTGCCGGCGGGGGCCAACGGGATCATCTACACGCCTTGGCCCTGGGGTGAGCGCGCGCCGGTGGACGACAGAAATCTGCGCGCTGGCCTTTACAACCTTTCCCTCCACAACACGCGCGCCGACGTCATCCGCGCATTCTTGGAAGGCGTGGCGCTGAATACGCGCTGGCTCATGAAGCCGGTCGAAAAGTTCCTCGGCCGCCCCGTGCGCAAGATCCATCTTGCCGGAGGGGGCGCTGGCTCGGACGTGTGGTGCCAAATTTTCGCCGATGTGCTCGGCGTCGAGGTTCTCCAGGTGAAGGACCCCATTCAAGCCAACGCCCGCGGTGCGGCGCTCATCGCGGCGGCGGGCCTCGGAGACATCTCGCTCTCCGACGTGCACGAGCTGGTCGCGATCAAGCGAGCCTACGTCCCGAGCCCCGAGCACCGCGCCCTCTACGATGACCGATTCCAGACATTCGTCGCCATCTACGGTCAGATGCGCGGCGTCTACAAGAAGCTGAACGGGCGGCTGAGCAGCGCATCCATTTAGGACTCTGAAGTCCCGAAGCTCTGCATCATGGCCGGGAAAGACCTGGTCGATCCGTCCAGTCATTGACCCGCGGTGGCTCGGCGTGCGCGAAGAAGCGCGCGCCGAGCCGGCCTTCCTTAGAGGGCGGCGACTGCCGCCAGCGCTTCGTCGACTTGCTGCGGCGTGTTGAGCAGTCCCGGTGACAGGCGCGCATAGGCAACGGCGTAAGGTGAAACGCTGGCGATGATCTTGTGGCGCGCGAGCAGGCGCTTGACTACCTCTTCGTTGGGGACGCCCTCCACTTCGAAGCAGGTGATCCCCGACGACAGCTTGGGGTCCACGGGGGTGTGCAGTCGAACGCGGGACATTTCGCGAAGCCCTTGCTTGAGCCGGGTGTTGAGCTCATGGACTCGCCCGTGAATTTCGGCGCGTCCGATTTCGCTCTGAAAAGCGAACGCTGCGGGCAGCGCCCAGCGATGTTCGAACGAATGAAAGCCGCCCGGCGTATGCATGATGCCGAACGGGGCCACCGGCGCCTTGTTCTCCATCCATGCCACATAAGGAGGGCCCTCGAACGCCGGAATCGTGGGCGCAACCTGGTCCCAGGCGTCCTTGCTGGCCCACACCAGACCCGTACCGCGCGGTCCGAAGAGCCACTTGTGACAGCCGGCAACGAACACGTCACAACCGAGGTCCGCCATGGTCGCGTTTTCGATGCCGAAGCCATGCACGCCATCGACCACGAACCAAATGCGGTCGGCCGCGGCGCGCTTGCGATTGGCCGCGGCGATGGCGTCTGCCATCGCGCGGATGGGCAGTTTGACGCCGGTGGAGGAGTGCACCCACGTGGCAGCCACGACCCGCGTGTCGGCAGCGATCTCGCGCGTCAAGCTGCCGACGATCTCGTCGCTGCTAGCCCGCGAAGGCTGTGCGTAGAGCGTGATCTTCCGCACCTTCACGCCGTCTCGGGCAGCCCGCAAGCGCAAGGCTTCGTGCGTGGAAAAGTGATCGTGGATCGTCGCCAAGACTTCTTTGCCAGCGCCTATGCGAAAACCGCCGTACACGAGACCAAGCCCCATCGTCGTGCTGTCGGTGAGGGCAAACTCGTTCGGTTGAGCGGCGAGAAAGCGCGCCGCCGCCGTGCGCGGTGCCGAGTCGAAGCTGTCCTTGCCCGCTATCGAGAGCTCCAATTGCTGCTCCAGGACCAGCGCCGGATTGCGGTCGAGCGCATCGCGATGCGCGGCGATGGCCTCGCGAACGCGGCGAGGATGCGGCGTGAGCAGGAACCCGGTGAGGTTCGTGTACGCGGGATCCTGGTCGAATTCGGCGCGGACTTTGGCCCATTTGTCCATCGCGGCGGGGCTCGTCGCAGTGGCTGCCGCCGGCGTCGACTTGCCAGCGCTCGCGCACCCACCGCCCACCAACGCCGTGCCAGCCCATCCCATGAATTGTCGTCTTTTCAGCGTCATTGCGGATCTCCCAGTTCGCCCCCAGCCTCGGCTGGATTGGCGATGCTGACAAGTGCAATTTCGGCGCGATCTCGACATACGATGCGCGTTCTTTGGGCATTGCCAGAGCGGTAGCGGTATAGTCCGCGCGAATGGAGATGCAGTCATGAAAGCTCGACGGCGGAGCCAGCTTGCGTTGACGTTTTTGGCAGTGGGCGCCGCCGCTTGCAGCAGCGGAAATGAGGGCTTGTCGCCGGGAACCTCGCCTGACGGAGGGGCAGGGGAGTCGGGAACGGGCGATATCCCGCCGCCCTGCGGTCCCAGCTCGCTGGCGGCGGGGACCTTCTCCCTTTCGTTCGCGGGCGTCGATTACGGCTACCTCGTGCATCTGCCGCCGAGCTACGACGGCACGAAGCGCGCGCCGCTGGTTCTCAATTGGCACGGATTTACCTCGAACGCTCAGCAACAAGAGCTGTTCTCCAACTTCGACCCGGTGGCGGACGAGGAGGGATTCGTCGTCGTCTATCCGAACAGCCCTGACGCCTCCTGGAACGCGGGAACGTGCTGCGGTGGTGCGGGAAGGGACGACATCGGGTTCGCGCGCGCGCTGGTCGCGGAAATTTCCTCGAAAGCCTGCATCGACGCGAAGAGCATCTATTCGATGGGCATGTCCAACGGCGGCTTCATGTCGTTTCGCCTCGGATGCGAAGCGGCCGACCTTTTTGCGGCCATCGCGCCGGTGGCGGGCAAGATCGGCGTGGCGGGCTGCCAGCCCGCGCGACCCATTCCCCTCCTGGCATTTCACGGGACCGCCGACACGCTCGTTGCCTATGACACTGGCGCGTTGTCGCCCGACATGCTGACCGTGCCGGACACGGCGCGAAAGTGGGCCGATCTCGATGCCTGCACCCGCGGTCCCGATACGATCCTCGAGCGCGGCAACGTGCGCTGCGAGGCTTGGTCGAGCTGCGCGGGCGGCGCGAGCACAACGCTGTGCACCATCGAAGGCGGTGGACACTGCTGGCCCGGCCAGAGCCTCTGCCCCTATGGCACGTCCACCGCCGATGTCGATGCGAGCCGCCAGATCGCGGCGTTCTTCAAGTCATTCAAGCTTCCCTGACGAGCGAGATAACGGCAGTGCGCGTCGCGCGCGCAGCCGTCAGAACGGCTGTTGCTCGCGTACGCCGATTTGACCTGGCTCAGTCGTCGGCTGGTTCGGCGTCCTCCGTCAAGTCTTCGAGTCCATCGACGAACGACTCCTCGAGAAAGGGTCCCCCCACTTCGGAAGGATCCGTGGTCGATGCACCCTCGATTTCTCGGATGTCCTCCCCCATCGTGGCCGCCATGAGAAAGTCACGGCCGAACGTTTCCGCAAACTCTGCTCCGGCATCGCCTAGTGCGGGGTCGGAGTGAAATGCGACGCTCGCTTCTTCTTCGGGTCCCAGCCGCGTGACCACTTTCTCGTCGTCCGGCGTGTAGAGGACGTCGTGCATGGCGCGGCCAATGGTGCCGTTCGAGCCAACGGCCTCCAGCACTTCCTCTCCCACGAAGGGGAAGCCAGTGGAAAGGGTGCGGACCCGCGTCGGATGGGACACCTGCCGAATGACGCTGTGGTCCGTTCGATCCTCCTTGCTCGGTTCCTCGTGCGCCAGCGGGTTCAGCGGTTCTGCGACATTCCTTCGATTCCGAGTGCGAGACATTTTCCACCTCTTTTTGGCGACGGCCCGAAAATGTCCAACCAAAGGAGCACCCTTTGCGGACAACGTCGAGTCGGTGTGCGTGAAGGATCCATCGGCTATCGCGTGGAAATGGGTGCAAAGCCGAAGCCAACTCCCGATCGTGCTCGCGACCGCGGTCTTCGGTCCGGTCGACGGACGAGATCCGCGTCCTCTACATAGTCGTGACGCAAGCGGTGTCGTGCGCCGCCTTGTATCGCCAAGGAGGTGAACCGATGAATGCAACGTTGTCTACGACAGCATGGGTGCTCCATGATCTCGGACTCGCTACCAGCGTGGGAGGCACCCTTTTCGGCAAAGCGGGCCTCCGACCCGCCCGGGATTCGATGCCAACACAAAACGGGCACAGCGAAATCATCAGCGAGGCATGGAAGCGCTTCACTCCCATCAACCTCTTGTCGCACCTATCGGTGGGCGTCACCTGGTTGATCGGTCGTTCGGTCTTGTCCGGTCGCGAAGTGAAACGGTCCGCGCGTAAACTGGTCCTCGCCAAGGACGCGCTCACCGGCGTTTACTTGGTCTCTGGCCTGGCATCCACCGCGGCGGGCTACGGCGCCTCCCAGCTGCGACAAGGAAATGAGTCGTCCCGCTCTTCGATCATCGAAAAGGTGGGCATCGGCAAGGAGGACCCATCCGAGCTGTCGCGAAAGCTGCAGCGCGCCTCGACGGCACTTGGAACCGCGAACCTCCTGGCAGGCGCCGCTCTCCTCGGCATCACGGCCGTCCTCGCCATGCAGGCGGGCAAGTCTGCCAAATGGTCGCTCGTCTCTCGCTTTCTTCCCTGAGCTGTCGAATCGACATGCCGACAGGGGCCGATGCGCGTGGCCCCTGTCGGACTTTGGCGGGCCGATCGCTACGCGCAAAAAAGGCATGAAAGACTCGGCTCGACGCCCATGACCCGGTCTTTGGTCGGAATGAGCCCTGTCCTTCATGGCGATGACCTACCTTACTGAGGTGCGTTTCGAGCCCGAGAAGAACTGCTGGCGGGTGACGCACGCGGACCGTCTCGCTTTTCTGGTGGATGGGGCAGCCTACTTCGCCGCGTTTCGCCAGGCGGCGATCCGGGCGCGGCGATCCATTTTGATCACCGGCTGGGATTTCGATACCCACGTTCGACTCGTGCCCGAGGATGCCCCTCATGATGGTTTTCCTCCGACCCTGCTCGCCTTCCTGAACGCACTCTGCGAAAGGACACCAGAGCTCTCCATTCACGTGCTGGCGTGGGATTTCTCCGTCATCTACACCTTCGAGCGCGAGCTGTTGCCGGCCGTCCATTTCGGATGGGGTAGCCATCGGCGGCTGCGCTTCGCGCTCGACGGCGAGCACCCCGTCGGTGCTTCACATCATCAGAAGATCGCGGTGGTCGATGATCGCGTCGCTTTCGTGGGGGGCATGGACCTGACATTCGCCCGCTGGGATACGCCGGAGCATCGACCCAACGACGTACGTCGCGCGATGGAAGACGGCAGCATTCCGAGACCCATGCACGACGTGCAGGTTGCAGCGGAAGGCGAAACCGCCTCCGCGCTGGGTGACCTTTTCCGGACGCGGTGGCAGGCCGCCACGGGTGAGACTTTGCCGCCGCCGGGTCCGGCGACCGCCGAGCGTTCGTTCGATCCATGGCCGGCAGACCTCATGGCGGACGTCGAAGACACCGACGTGGCCATCGCCCGCACGGCTGCGGCTACGACGTCGGGAGCGGAGGGCGTGCGGGAAATCGAGACGTTGACGCTGGAGGCCATTTTCGCGGCCCAGCGCACCATCTTCATCGAAAACCAGTATCTGACGTCGGGCCTCGTGGGCAATGCGCTGGCGAAGCGTCTGGAAGAACCGAACGGACCGGAAGTGATCCTCATCCTCCCTCGCGATCAGGGGGGATGGCTCGAGCAGAGCTCGATGGGCGTTTTGCGCGAAAGGCTGCTGGCGCGTCTTCGCTCCAGCGATCATCACGACCGTCTCCGCGCTTATTACCCGGTGATTCCCGGTCTGCCCGAGGATCAGTGCCTCGGTGTGCACTCCAAGGTTCTCATCGTCGACGATGCGTTGCTCAAAGTGGGCTCCGCGAACCTCAGCAACCGGTCGATGGGCTTCGATACGGAATGTGACCTTGCGCTCGGCGCGTTCGACGACGGGCAGCACGAAAACGCGCGTGCCATCGCCGCGCTAAGAACACGCTTGCTCGCCGAGCACCTCGGCGTAGCTCCGGCGGACCTGCGAGTGCGATCCGCCGAATCGACATCCTTGATCGCCACCATCGAATCGTTTGCCGGTGGGCCGCGCGGCCTTCGGCCCCTGGTTCCAGGACCCGAGCCGGCGCTCAATCTGGCGGTGATGGACGGTCTGGTGTGCGACCCCGAGCGACCGATCGCGCCCGAGAAGCTCATCGAGGAGTTCGTCCCGGCCGGCTCCCGACGGCGAGCGCGGCGCTCGCTGCTGCACTATGCGCTGTTGCTGGCGGCGGTGTTGCTGCTCGGAACCGCCTGGCGCTTCACGCCGCTGCGCGATCTGATGGTCGTCGAGCGGCTGGTCGACGCCGGGCATTCACTTCGGGATAGCCCGTTCTCTTTTTTCTACGTGACGGCGGCCTTCCTCGTGGGAGGATTCTTGTTTTTTCCGATTACGCTGCTCATTGCCGCTACCGCGCTGGTGTTCGATCCGGCACGCGGATTCGTGTTCGCCGTCGTGGGTAGCGTCAGCTCGGCATGTGCGACGTATGGCATGGGCCGGCTCGTCGGACGCCCGGTGATCGAGCGGATGCTTCGCACACCGCGCATGCGCCGCTTCCGTGACGAGCTTCGGCGCCGGAGCTTTGCGGCCATCTTCGGTGCGCGCCTGATCCCCGTGGGGAGCTTCTCGCTCATCAACCTTCTCGCCGGCGCCCTGGGTGTCCGCTTTCGCTCGTATTTCATGGGCAACCTCTTGGGTATTCTGCCCGGGATTTTGGGTCTCACGCTGTTCGCCCATCGGTTGGGGAACACCCTCGCCAATCCCGACATCAAGAACATCGCCGTGCTCGCCTTGGTGCTCGCCGTGATCGTGGGTGCGCTTTCCCTTTTTCGCCGTGCGCTGCGCAAGGCGGGACGCCTGGAGCCCGTGACTCGTCTGCGCGAAGCCAAGGAGAGCTGATGCCTGCCGACGCCGGTCCTCGGCTCGCAGTTGCGTCTTACAACATCCACCGCTGCATCGGTCGGGACGGTCGCCGCGATGTCGAGCGAGTGGCACGCGTGATCGAAAGCCTCGACGCGGACATCATTGCGCTTCAGGAAGTGGAGTCACATCGAGCATCCGCCGGCGACCCGTTGCAAATGGACGTCCTCGCCCATTTGGTCGGTCTGACGGCGATCTCCGGGCCAACCATCGAACGCGCCGACGGCCACTTCGGCAATGCGCTTCTGACGCGGTTGCCCATCCGCACGGCGCGCAAGCTCGACCTCACGTTTCGACGCCGTGAACCGCGGGGCGCCATCGACGTCGATTTCGATGTCGCGGGGACGCATCTGCGGGTGATTGCCACGCATCTCGGACTCCGGCCGCGCGAACGACGCCACCAAGTACAGCGCATTCTGGAGACGGTGGCTGATCAGCACGAAGGCTTGATCGTGCTGCTCGGCGACATCAACGAATGGCTCGTCTCGGGCCGGCCGCTGCGGTGGCTGCACGGGCGATTCGGCGAATGTCGCGCGCAGCGAACCTATCCGGCGTGGTTTCCCATCTTCGCGCTCGATCGCATATGGGTTCATCCGAAGGACGCTCTGCTCCGTTTCGAGGCCAAAGACACCGCGGAAGCACGCGCGGCTTCCGATCACCTCCCCGTACGCGCAGAGCTCTCGATGGGTGCGGCGACGCCGTCAGTCACAACTGACATCGTTCGTGCTGACAACGACATCGTCGTAGAGCACTGCCGATGACGTGGGAGGATCGTAGCTCGACCAGTTGATTCCCATCCACAGGCGCCCGTAGCTGGTGGGCATGCGCGTATCGCACGTATTCGTCATGTGAACCGGGCAGACGACGGCCCCGAGGTCTAGTCCGTCGACGCGGATTCGTGGAACGACCGCCGTGCCAATTTCGAAATCGATCTGAAAACAGAGCCACCGATCGGCTGGGATGACGTAGGAAGGCTTTTTGACTTCGTCCGACCAGACACCGTGGATCGTCAAGCTGATCCCGTCGTGCCAGAGGCCCACACTCGACCCTCCGAACGGTGCGTTGCTCTCGCCGAGCACGAGGAGGCTCGCCGCGTAGTTGCCGACCGGTATCACGTCGGGAAGTGGGGATTGCACATAGAGATAAGTGCGAAGGTAAAGATGACCGGACGTTCGCCCGCCGAGCACGTCGGCGTAGACCGGAGTTCCATCGCCTTGCCCGTCCTTCCTGCTGTAAAGTGCCCCGTTGCCACGGTAGGTGCCGGTCGTGATGCGGCGGGTTTCGCCATCCACTCCGCCTTCGCGCGGGGGATAGACGGTCCACAGCGGAAGCTGGGGATCCTCGAAGTTGTCGCAGAAGATGGCATCCGGAAACCTGTCACGACACGACGGCGGGGGCGGAGCGGCATCGCTGCCCGCGTCCATCCCCCCCGTGCCGGACCCCGATGCACCGCCCGTCGCATCGACAGGGCGTCCCGCATTGCCGCTTGCGCCCGAGGCGCCGCCGCTGCCTGCCGCACCGCCGCTGCCTGCGGCGCCGCCGCTGCCCGCGCCTCCGTCGTTGCCTGCTGCGCCGCCTTTGCCGGCGCCACCACCGTTGCCCGCTACGCCTCCGCTGTCTGACGCACCGCCACTGCCTGATGCACCGCCGTTGCCCGCGGCGGCCGCGGCGCCGCCATTGCCGGCTGTACCGCCCTTGCCTGCCGCTCCAGCGCGGCCCGCTCCGCCTGCACCAGCGGCGCCGCCCGCTTGATCGGAGCTGACATCGGTGCTCGTGCTTGCGTCGTCGGTGGGGCGGCGGCCATCCGAAAGGGATCCATCCGTCGCCGGGGCGCCGTCAGACGGTTCGACCTCGAGTGGAGGAGGCAAGCAGTGCGATCCAGCCAGCGCCAGCGGGAGGAGATAAGCTGGTAACCAGCGCATTTCCCACGATGCTACCGATATACTCCGCGGCGTGCCACTGCCGCCTATTTTGCCGAACCCCGGCGATGTCATCGGAGGCAAATATACGATCACCCGGGTGCTCGGGAGAGGCGGCATGGGCGTCGTCTACGAAGCCACGCACCTGCGCCTTCGTCAGCGTGTAGCGATCAAAATGCTGCAACCCGAGTTGGCGATACGTGGCGATATCGTCACGCGTTTCGAGCGCGAGGCGCGGGCGGCGGTCAAGCTGCGCAGCCCACACGTCGCGCGGGTCATCGACGTCGACACCTCGGACGACGGGGCCCCCTACATGGTGATGGAGTTTCTCGAAGGGAACGACCTTTCGGCGGAGATCGCGGCGCGCGGGCCGCTGCCCGTGACCGAAGCCGTCGACTACCTGCTGCAAGCCTGCGACGCGATGGCCGAAGCGCACCGACAGGGGACGATTCACCGCGATCTCAAACCGAGCAATCTTTTCCTCGCGGCCGACGAACGGGGACGCGTCGTGAAAGTCCTCGATTTCGGCATCTCCAAGGTCGCCGAGGAGGGACCTTCAGCCAGCGTCACCAGCACATTTTCGGTCCTGGGAACTGCGCTCTACATGTCTCCCGAGCAAGTGCGGTCGGCCAAGCATGTCGATGCGCGCTGCGACGTCTGGGCCCTGGGGGTGATTCTCTACGAGCTTCTCGCGGGGCGCTCTCCGTTCCTTGCCGAGACCGCCACGGCCGTCGCTGCGGCCATCGTGGCAGATGCTCCTACGCCCCTCGACTCCTATCGGCAAGACGTCCCGCGAGCCGTCGAGGCGGCCGTCATGTTGGCGCTGGAGAAGGACCGCGATCGGCGTTTCCCCGACGCCGCGGCGTTCGCGGCCGCGATTGCCCCGTTCGGATCGCCCCGTGCGGCGCATTCTCTGTCGCTTGCTCGCGTGGGCCGCCGGATAAATTCCTTCGAACACGGTGGGGACCGAACCGCACCGCTGCCAGCTGCTGCCACGATCACGGCAGCGGGTTGGTCGCCCGTCACCGCCCGCGCGACCCTCGCTCGTCGGAGCGTGATCGTCGGGAGCGTCGGCGTCTTTGCGGCCGTGATCGCGATGGCCGCTCTGTTCGTCGAGCCACGGGAATCGACTTCGCCAGAGCCTGCATCGCCAGAGCCCGCATCCGTCGCGTCCGATCAGGGCCCGCCACAAGCGCCGTCATCGGTGGCGTCCTCTCGGCCGGAAACCGCTGCCGAGCGAGCGCAGGGTCCTTCCTTCGAACCTGCGTCACCTTCGAGCGGCGCGAGCAGCGCACCTGCCACGGCGCAAAGTACGAGTCCCAAGACGTCGACGCTACCCGCCTCGTCGGCCCGCCCGTTCAAGGCCATCGTCGGAACGACGCGCGTCCTCCCCGCGCCGAGTGCCAAAGCGCCGCCCGAAGAGCCGACCCGCAAGCCGAAGCCCCCCGTCTTGCCGGCGAGAAAACGCAGTGCCGATCTTCCCGACGATCCCGGCTGACGCACCGTCCGTCAGAAGGTGCCGCGCAAGATCATGCCTGCTCCGCCGTGCAAATGGGTGGGAGCCACCACCATCGGCATCGCCGAAGACTTGGTCCCTTCCGAACGGGACGCCGGTGAAGAGAGTGCCCACCACAATCCTGCGCTGGCGAGCAGTCCGACGCCGGCACCAGCGACGATGGATCCGGACAGCATTCGACTGCGCGCGGCGTTGGCCTCATCGGCTTCGGCTTGAGACGCACACTTCTCGCCTGGGCACTGCGCGCTCACCTCGTCGTAGCGCGCCTGTCCGTTGAAGCGCACCACCAGGCCAATGACGGTGGCAGCTACCCCCGCACCTCCCAGAATCCAGCTGCCCACGGGTGGGCCGCTGCTGACGGCGTCGCTGGATAGAGCGACGCTACCCAGCGCCCGGTCGGGCGCACCCTCGGAAACGAACTGCACCGCGATCTCTTTTTTCTGCTCGGCGGCCAGCGCGAATCGTTGCTGAAAAGGAGGTTGACCCGCGACCTTGACCACGATGTGGTGCTCGCCGGGATCGGCCTCGATTCCTTTGAGGTCCGCCGTTGCCGGGCTGCCATCGATCGCGACTTCCGCGCCGCTCGTGCCAGCCGGCAAGAGAACGACGATACGCGCGATGCGGTCTTCGAGCGCCGTGCGCGCTTTTTCTGCTTTCTGCACAAGCTCGGTGTCGCCGAGGGTCTGGGCGTCGGCGCGGGCCTTGAGAAAGGTTTGTTTGGCGCTCGCCAGCTTTCCGGCTTTCTCCTGGGCGGTAGCGAGCGCTACGAGTGCGGCCGGAGCCGACCGCATGGCGACCACCGTTTCGAATTTCTTCAAGGCTTGCGCCCAGTGCCCCGTTTCTGCCAGCGAAACGCCCTCCCGATAGAGCGACGTTCGCTCCTGCTCCTTGGCGCGATCCAGAAGAGCGGCACCCTGTGCAGATGTCGATCGCGGCAGGAAGCCGACCGCAAGGCTCACGCTCAGAAGGACCCAGGGAGATCCGATGCGATGAGGGACGGGTCGCAACATGAGGGACGCCGCCGAGATGGTAAGGCATCTCGGCGAACTGTCAGCCTGAAAGATGCCCAATCCGTCGACCCGGACACTGCCGATTGCCAGCAGTCGGCTCGACGAACCGATAGCTATCATCTTTCGTCCTGCCCGCCAAGATGATCGGAAACCAAGAGAAAGGAGAAGGCATGCGCATCCATCGAGACGGCGTCGCGCTCGGATACGAAGAGGCTGGTCGTGGCGATCCACCGATCATCCTGGTCCACGGCTGGGGAACGGATCGCAGTGTGTTGCAACCGCTCTCCCATGATTTACGGCGTTCGCACCGGGTGCTCGCGCTCGATCTGCGCGGCTTCGGCGAGAGCGACGCGCCCGAGCAGTCGTACACCATCGAGAGCTACACGGGCGATCTCGCCTTTGTCGCCGATCGGTTGGGGCTCGAGCGACCGATCGTGATTGGGCATAGCATGGGTGGCGTCATTGCCCTCGACTTCGCCGCGCGTCACGGAGACCGGATGTCGGCGGCCGTCGTCCTGGAAGGGATGATCGTGGCCCCCGAGTTACTCGCCGGACTGCGGCCGATCTTGGATGGTGTCCGGACGGACGCATACCGCGACGTGGTTGCCAATTTGATGGCGCACTTGACGGGACCCCATTTCGATCCCGTGGAGCGTGCACGTCTCGTGACCTTCATCACTTCGTGTCCACAGCACGTGCTTGTTTCCGCGATGGAAGGCATTTTGGCCTTCGATAGCGTCGCAGCCGCCGCCCACGTCAAATGCCCGCTCCTCTATGTCGGCACGAACGCGACGTACACGAACGTGGCGCGGCTGCGCGAGCTCTGCCCCCAAGTGCTGATAGGACAGCTCGTCGGCTGCGGGCACTACTTTCCCTTGGAGGTGCCCGATCAGCTAAGCCCGATGGTCGCGCGTTTCATCGAGACGCAAGGGGCGGGGCGGACGTCTCTTCTCGCGCGCGGGGAGCGGCGTGCGGGGAGCGTCGAGCGAGCAACGCTGCGGCGCAGGGGACGATGATGTGCTTCACGCATTCGCGGCGGATGTGGGCGCCGAGTCGCTCGGGCATCGCGCCCCCCGCGAGCAGCGCGAGCTCGTCCGCGTCGAGCGCCGGAAGCGGAACAGGATCGACGTCGGCACGCAGGCGCGCGAATTCGTCGCGGGCGACCTGGACGAGCTCTTCGTCGCCCCGTTCGAGCGCCCATTGGACGAATCGCCAGGACAGCTGGGCGTGACGCGTCTCGTCGTCGGCGATGGTGGTGAGCACGGCGCAAAGCGCGGGCTCGGTCACGTATTGGCGGACCTCGGCGGCCTGAACGGCAGACACCGTTTCGCCGAGGCACCCCTCGCGAATGGCAGCTACGACGACGTCACGGAGCGACGACGCCTCGAGCGCTCCTTCGATGGAAAGAGCACCCGGTCCCACGGGCCGACCCGCGTAAGCGCTGGCCATGGAAAACGCCAATCGGGCGTGCGTCGTCTCGTCGGCGATGGCGGCGTTCGCCGCTTCGATGAGGGACGCCGGCGCGCCGAGCGCGAGCAGCTGCAGCGTGAAGCGAGCGAAAGCCGCAATCGACCCGTGCTCGAGCAGCGCGGCCTGCGTCCACGCATGCGCCAACCGACGGCGCTGCGCGGCATCGAGATGCTCCGTCGGGAGCGCCGTATTCGCGATCTGCCATTCTTCGTTCGCGCAAGCCGTTGCTTGGCGAGCCGTGCCCTCGATCAGAAAGGGGCGGCCCGGTTGGGGCGGCGGAGGGCCACCCCCCGTGCTGATCCCTCCGCCCTTTCCGGCGGTACCCGTCCCGCCCGTGCCGGTGCCGGCGTCACTGCCGCCCGATCCTCCGTCGCCACCGGATCCACCCGCGCCTCCGTCCGTGTCCTCGGACTGGGTTTCACGACCGCCGCAACCCACGACCGGGGCGCAGCCGAGCGTGGCGAGAAAGAGCGCGGTCCAGCGATCGAGCGGCGTGGCGAGTCTCATGATGGCTTACCTCAGCAAGGTTGCAGCAAGGTTCGGGCCAGGCGATAAGTCCCCAGAAATAGCGAATTTCGAAGGCGGCGAGGTGTGCCGTCCGGCACAGCTGGCACAACGGAGAGGGACGCCGCGACGTCTCATCGGCTCACCATCGCTTCGGCGGCGCTGTCCCCTTGCCGGTCACGTCGGGCAAGATCGCGCGTTGATCCAGCCTCGGGCATGCGAGCCGCGCTCGGTCGAAGTGAATGGTTGTCGCGGACGACACGATGGGGCCCCGACCTGTGACGGCGCGGAGCGCGCGTCAGGTTCGAGCCACCTCGATGCGCGATGCTAGTGCGACGCGGCGGGGGCGATCTTCGGGATCGCCTTCGGCGACGCGGGGGGCGGGGCGGTGGGAATGGGTGCCCCCGACACAGCCGGTACCGCAGAACCCGCCGCGGATGACGGTCCGCCTGCGGCAGGTTCGAACGGAGGTGGCGGCGGGTTGAATGCTGGTTGGCGCCCGAACTTGTCGCGAAGGGTGTCCGCCTCTTTGGTGCCGTTCAGCTTGACCAGCGATTTGACGTAATGAGCGAGCGCCCAGATGTCCTTGTCGCCTTCCCACTTCTCGCCGGTGTTGGGATCGGTGTACGGGGCGGTCGCTTTCCACGACGGCATGGCCGTGCCGCCCACGCCGGCGGCGATGGTGCGGAAGAGATCCTCGAGCTCGCTGCCGGAGCGGATGGGTTGGCGCGTGAAGTCGGGGGGCAGGATGTTCACGTAGTAGTAGTTCGGCTTCGCGGCTTCCGTTTTGCTGGCGGGCTTCGCGCCGTGTTCTTCGGCCTTCGAGCCCTCGGCCTTGGCGCCGTGCCCGTCCCCCTTGGTCTCGTGCTTGGCGTGCGCGGTGGCGGGGGGCTCGTCGATGGGGGCGAGCGTGGTGCGGTACTCGCTCTCCTTCAAGATGGAGCCGTACATGTCGTCGCGGAAGCTCGTCACCTGGAACTTCTTGAGCCGCATCGTCATCGACGCGATTTCGTCCTTGGTCGCGTAGTTGGGATGGCAGCCCGCGCATTGCGTGGTCACGTGGTAGAGCTCTTTGCCGCGCTGAATGGCGGCTTGCTCTTGTCCGCTCCAAGGATTGGGCGAGGGGACGATGGGCGCGCCCGGCTTTTCCTTCAGCCACTTGGGGGAGAAGGTCTTGATGTATTGGATGATGTTGGCAAGCTCCGCGTCGGGCACGTCCCACTCGAGCATCGCGGTGCCGTGCAGCCCCTTCTTCACGATGCGGCGGAAGTCTTCGTCGTTGGGGAGCGATCCGCTCTCCACGGCGGCGAATTTGAATTTCCCTTGCGTGAAGTCGCGCGGCGGCGGGCGCAGGCCGAGAGCTGCCACGCCACGTCCGTCGCCTTTGTCGCCGTGACATGCGCGGCAGTAGTGCGTGTACGATTCCTTGCCGGCGTTGAGCGTCTCGGCGGACACCTGTTTGCCTCCGAGCGTCATCGACTTCGAGAACTGCTCCTCTTCGCAAGCGACGAGGCCGATCGACGTTCCAACGAGCACGGCGGCACCGAGTAATGAGCCTAGAATCCGCGAGCCTGCGAAGGAGGAAATCATCGCTCCCGCTCGTAGCAAACCGGCGTCCCTGTAGCAAGCGTCTCGGTAGGACGCGCCGTCGGGTCAGTCGCCTCGATTGACGATCAGCCCCACGTGATAGAGCAGGGTGTCGATGGCTTCGGGATCGGCGAGATCGTAGCGGCCGCGCACGCGCATCGTCGCGTCGACCAGCACCACGGCGAGGGGCTCGGTCCCCGCGTCGGACCGCGCGGGGGCAGTGCCGGAGCGGGCTGCGGCGGTGGACGGCTCGGCGGGTGTGAGCCCCAGCGCCCTTTGGGCCCGGCGAAGCGTCGGCGCGTCGCCGCTCAGGAAGCTCCAGATGCGCGGGCTCACGCGGTGATGGCTGCTGAACTCGAGCAGGCGATCCTGCGCGTCGCCGACCGGATCCACACCCACCGTGACGAGGTGGAAGGCGACGCCGAGATTACGCACGCGGTGTTGAATTTTTCCGAGCTCCTTGGCGAGATCGACGGCCGACGCCGAAGACGTCTCGATGGCGCTGAGGACCCATACGCGCCCCTGGAGGTCGGCCGTTCCGAAAGGGCGCCCCGCTTGATCGACGAGCTCGAAGGCCTCGATCGTTCCGAGCACCGGCAACTTGGGGGGCATTGCCTTGCGGATGACGCGCGAAACGGGCCACGAGAAAGCGGCGAGCACGAAGAGCGCCCAGAAGGCGCGGCGCCCGAGCAGGCCCGCCACCCAACGCTGAAATGGGTTCTCCCGAGGCGCCGGCCGCGGTGCAGCAGCGACGCGCCCGCCGGTTTGCGGAAGGTTCGGCGAAGCTATGGACACCGCGCCGGTTTAGCGGATAAGAGTGGCCGTAGCAAACGGCGCATGGCGCACAATTTTCGCGCGACCTCGGCATGACGAATCGAGCCAACGCGCGCTCCGACACCAGGAAAAAACTCTTGCCGTCCGAAGTCTCGCGTATTAACGAGATGGCTCGTATCGGCTGAGAACCCAAGGGAAAACCGGCCCCATGAGCACATCCGCTGTCTCCGAGAAAGAAGTCGCGCCGAAGGGCGGCGGTGCAGCGCACCACGGTCACGGCCATGGTCACGACGCGCACGGTGATGAAAACGATCTTTGGCCGCCCGACGCTCAGTTCGGTACCGCCAGTCTCGGCAAGATCGGGATGTGGTTCTTTCTCTGCTCGGACGCGCTGTCGTTCGGCGGACTGCTCCTCGGTTATGGCATCCTCCGCGGTCAAAGCACGCAATGGATCCACCCGGGCGAGCCCGAGCTCGGCATCAACTTCACCGCCGGCCTCACCTTCCTCCTCATCTGCTCCAGCGTCACGATGGTCCTCGCGCACGCTGCGGCCGTCGAAAACAAGCGCAAGGAGATGCTCATGTTCCTGGGACTCACCATCCTGGGGGGCGTGCTCTTCTTGACCGGCCAGTTCAAAGAGTACTTCGGCATCGGCGGCCCCGGACTCATCGAAGAAGGGCTCGTCTTCGGCCACTCTGCCTACGCGAGCACCTTCTACCTCATCACCAGCTTCCACGGCTGCCACGTCCTGACGGGCGTCATCTACCTCACGGTGATTTTCATCCGCGCCCTGCTCGGCCAGTTCGAGGGCGGCAAGCACAACCACATCGAGATCGTGGGCCTCTTCTGGCACTTCGTCGATCTGGTGTGGATCATCGTCTTCACGTTCGTGTATCTGGTCCCCAACAGCTGAGGGTTTCGACCATGGCATCGCACGTCAACCGCAAAGAGTATTGGACGATCTTCGTCGTCCTCTTCGTTCTCACGGTCCTCGAGGTGGGCGTCGTTTACATGGGCATTCCGAAGACGCCGCTCTTCATCGCGCTCTCCGGTCTTGCTCTCGTCAAGGCCACCTGCGTGGGCCTCTTTTTCATGCACCTCAAGCACGAGACGAGCATCTTGCGGCGCAGCATCGCCATCCCCATGTCGATCCCGGCGTTCTACGCGTTCATCCTCATCGCCGAAGGCGCGTGGAGGCGGCTCCCGTGGTGACGTCCCGGCTCGCCCGCGCGGCGTGCCAAGCGAGCGCGTTCCTCGCCGCTGTCTTCGTTTTGTGCGCAGCTCCTCCCGCCTGGGCATGCCCCTCCTGCACGACGCGCAGCGGGGGCGGCTTCATGATCCCGCTCTTGCTCGGGGCCATGATCCTGACGCCCTACGTCGTCAGCACGGTGGTGCTGCGCATCGTGCGCAAGGCAGAGGCCGAGCGCGCCCTCGAGGACCAAGCAGCCAGCGCCGACACGAGCAGTCGTTCTCACGTAGATCCGGCGGCGGACACCGCACCGGCCAGAGCCTGAATTCAAACTTCGCACACCGACATCGAGACGGAGAGCATCGGGATGGACAGTACAGCTCGGCTCATCAAGCAGGTGACGGCGCTCCTCGCAGCAGCGCTCGCCATGACGGCGTCCGGCATCGCCGGCGCGGTGCCCAAACCGGAATCCGGCATGGGGCTCCCGCGCGACGTGTCGGAGCACGGGCACCACATCGACTGGCTCATCGAAGTGACGATGGTCTTCGTCGTCATCCTTTTCGTCATCATGGTGATCTGGATGGTGTGGGCGTGCTTCGCTCACGACGAAAAGCATGCCGCGGAGTACGACCACGGCGATTCCAAGCACTCGGTGAAGACGGCGCTCGCCCTCTCCGCCGTCATCTTCTTCGTGGTGGACGGCAACCTCTTCTACAACTCGACCACCGATACTTTCCGGCTCTTCTGGAATCACGACGCGCTGGAGACCGACGCCAAGGCGGTGCGGATCGAAGTCAACGCCCACCAGTGGGCGTGGGACGCGCGCTACGCCGGCCCCGACGGCAAGTTCAACACCAAGGACGACGTCATCACGCTGAACGACATTCGCGTCCCGGTGGGCGCGCCGGTGCTGCTGCAACTCGTCTCCCCCGACGTCATCCACAGCTTTTATCTCCCCAACTTGCGCGTCAAGCAGGACGCGATGCCCGGCATGACCAACCGCCTCTGGTTTCAGGCCAAAGAGACCGGCGACTTCGACATCGGCTGTGCCCAGCACTGCGGTGTGCACCACTACAAGATGAAAGGGATGCTCACCGTGCTGCCTCCCGACGAGTTCAAGAACTGGTTGAACGAGCAGTCGGCCATCGCGACACGCGGCTACGATCCGAAGGACACCGAAGCCCATTGGGGCTGGGAATGGCGGGCAAGGAATTAATCCATGGAACTTCAGCATATTCACCCCGAGCCTACTTCCTTTCTCCGCAAGCACCTCTTTTCCACCGACCACAAGGTCATCGCCAAACAGTTCCTCTGGGCAGGGCTGCTCTTCCTCGCCTTCGGCGGCGGTCTGGCGATGCTCATTCGATGGCAGTGGGCGTTCCCGGGTGAGCCGGTGCCGGTGGTGGGTTCGATGCTCTTTCAGCAGTCGGGCGGAGCCATCACCCCCGCTCACTACAACACCATCTTCACGATGCATGGCCTCATCATGATCTTCTTTGCCATCACGCCCATCATGATCGGCGCGTTCGGCAACTTCTGTATCCCCCTCATGATCGGCGCGCGGGACATGGCCTTCCCGCTCCTCAACATGCTGTCGTTTTGGACGTTCCTCGTCTCGCAGGGGCTGATCATCGCATCGTTTTTCGTGCAGCTCGGGTCGGCGGCGGCAGGCTGGACGACGTACGCGCCCCTCTCCACCAACGTCGGGACCCCCGGCGCCGGCCAGACGCTGGTCGTGGCCGCCGTCTTCGTCACCGGCGTCGCCACCATCATGGGCGGCATCAACTACGTGACAACGGTGGTCCGCTTGCGGGCGCCCGGCATGACGTACATGCGCATGCCGGCCACGGTGTGGGGACTCTGGCTCACGGCCATCCTCAACGTGCTCTTCGTGCCGGTGCTCGGCTCGGCCGCGCTGCTGCTCCTTCTCGACCGTTCCTTCGGCACCCAGTTCTACATCGCCGGTTCCTCGGCCGTTCGCGGCGGCGGCGATCCCATCCTCTTTCAGCACCTCTTCTGGATCTTCGGGCATCCAGAGGTCTACATCCTGATCCTCCCGCCCTGGGGCTTCGTCACCGATCTGGTCTCGTTCTTCGCGCGCAAACCGGCCTATTGGTACAAGGGCTCGGTGATGGCGATGACCGGGGTCACCGTGCTGTCCGCCGTCGTTTACGGCCACCACATGTTCGTGACCGGGATGAATCCGCTGCTCGGCCAGTCGTTCATGACGCTGACCTTGATCATCAGCGTGCCGGCCGAGCTCCTGTTTTTGAACTGGCTCCACACCATCTGGAAGGGTTCGATTCGTCTCACGGCGCCGATGCTCTTCGCGCTGGGCACGGTCTTCGTGTTTGGTCTGGGCGGCCTGACCGGGCTCTTTCTGGGGACGATTTCGACGGACCTCTACCTGCACGACACCATGTTCGTGGTGGGCCACTTCCATCTCACCATGGCGGCCGCGGCGTTCCTCGCCAGCTTTGCGGCCATCTACTTCTGGTTCCCCAAGATGTTCGGGCGCAACATGAACCAGACCCTCGCCAAGTGGCACTTCTGGTTCTCGGTCATCTTCATCACGCTCGTCTTCTGCGGCCAGCTCGTCGCAGGTTACGGCGGTCACCAGCGCCGGCTCTACGACCCCTACCAGTACACGTTCCTGCAGCACATGCAGCCGCTCAACCGATGGACGAGCTACTTCGGCTTCATCCTCGCGGCGAGCCAGGTCACCTTCGTGGTGAACTGGTTCCAGAGCATATTCGCCGGATCGAAGGCGGAGCAGAACCCATGGGAAATCGGCACGCTCGAATGGACGGTGCCGTCGCCTCCGGTGCACCACAACTTCGACGTCATCCCCACGGTGCATCGCGGCCCGCACGAGTACGCCAACCCCGAAGTGAAGAAGGCGTTGGGGCGCGACTGGATTGGGCAATCGGAGGAGCTGCCGAAATCGGGCAAGGCTCCGGCTGAGCCGGCCGCCGCGGCCAGCTAGCGGCAGAACGCAGCTCTGGGGTTACAATTGGAAGACGCCACACTTCCGATGGGTGCCATCGTCCCTTATCCGCCGCCGCGAGCGCGCCAAGAGTGGACGGCGTACCTGGGGATGGTGATCTTCCTCGGGTCGTGGGCGATGATGTTCGGATCGCTCTTCTTCGCCTACGGCATGGTGCGCGCGCGCGCGACGGCGTGGCCGCCGCCCGATCTTCCCGAGCTGCCCCTTGCCCTTCCGGGCGTCAACACGGCTGTGCTCGCGGCGAGCAGCGTGATGCTGCAGCTCGCGGTTCGATGGCTACGCGTCGGCAAGACGCGGTGGGTGGGCCCGGGGCTCGCGGCGAGCCTCGCCCTGGGGACACTTTTCCTCTGCCTTCAGATGGTGACGTGGCGAAGGCTTCTCGATGAAGGGCTGACACCGTCGGGCGGGCCCTATCCGTCCGTTTTCTACGCCCTCACCTGCTTTCACGCGCTGCACGTTCTGGTCGGTATCGGGGCGCTGGCATGGCTCTGTCGCGGGGCGTTCGTCGGCAAGTATTCAGCAGCGCGCTTTCTGCCCGTGCGGCTGTGGGCGATGTATTGGCACTTCGTCGGCGCCGTCTGGGGTGTCATGTTCGTCACTGTCTATGTCGTCTGAGCGCGTGGTGATTTGAAACCACAGTGAATTATTTTATCCCGAGCCGATATTTCCGGCCGCGAGGGTCGATAGCGCGCTCTTGACGTATCGGCCGGTGGGCGTTTCGACACAGGCACAGGACTGTGCAATACCCCGAGCGACTCGACCGCTCTCTCGTTGCTGGCTCGGTCGTTGCTTATCCGGTCGAGCAGGTGTGAACATGAGAGACTTCTTTCTTGGCAGGACCATTGGGTCGCGAAGCGTCGTTTTGGCTCTGGTTCTCGCGGTGTTTCCATTGGCGTGCGCCTATGGCGTCTACGAGGATCCGCCCGATGGGGGGACGGGTGGAGCGGCTGGTCGCGGTGGCGGATCGGACGGTTCGGGCGCGACTGGCGGCAGCGGAGGCTCAGGGGCAACCGGCGGCTCCGGTGCGACCGGCGGCAGCGGGGGCTCCGGCGCGACCGGTGGCTCGGGTGCGACTGGCGGCAGCGGGGGCACCGGTGCAACGGGCGGCACAGGGGGCCGCGGCGGCGCGGCGGGGACGGGGGGCACTGCCGGCCGCGGCGGATCCGGCGGGACGGGAGGCACCGGCGGCCGCGGCGGGACCGGTGGCGGAGCAGGGTCCGGCGGTTCGCGACGCGACGGTGGCTAGCCGTTCGTCAGCCGGATGAACGCATGACCGGACAGGGCTCCCCGCGGGGGGCCCCCCGTCAGCCCTTGGCGAGAAACTTCGCCAAGCTCGGCTCTTGGTAGGCGCGAAACGCGGTGCAGATGGAGATGAATTCGAGGGTGTGCGCCAGGCGCCGCGGCCCCCCGAGCTCTTGCTCGCTGCGCTGCTTGAAGAACGCCTCGACCGCGTCGCGATCCGGTTCGCTGCAGAGCCCTCGCACCATTTCGGGGAGCGTTGCCACGACCTCGCTCGGTAGTCGCTTGCGGATGGCCTCGTAGTGTCGCGAGAGCAGGCGAAAAAACACTGGTTCCATCGTCGGATCGTGATGCAAGAGGGAGAGCGCGTCGCGAATGTCGAACTCACCCGAAAGGGCGATGTCGAAAGCCGCTTCCTCGATGGGCGCGTCGCGAAACTGCCCCATCGCCTGCAGGAGGCGGCGCCGGCGTTTGATGTCGGCGGTCTGCTTGGCGGCGCGGTGGAGATCGTCGAAGAAGGCGCGGTCCCCGTGCGCGGCGGCGATGGAGAGGACAGCGTCGAGCATTTCGTCGGCCGTCGCCGTCGTGTCCCCGCCGAGCCACTGGCGAGCGCGCGCCTTCGCGTCCGCAACCATGGCCGGATCCTCGCCGCGGTTGGCGACGAAGGTGAGCAGGATGGGCCGCAGGAAGCGCGTTTCTGGGTCGTCTTTGGGCTGGGGAGCGAACCCAAGGGCGCGAGCGCGCGCGCCCAGCGTTTTGCGCACGAAGCGGGAGAATTTCGGTTCCATCTCCGGCGAGACGACGGCGGGGCTGAACTCCTGCAGCCACGCCAGTGCGCCGCGCACGACGGCCGGATCGGGGTCGTTGGCCACCTTGGTGAGACGTCCGAGCACGTCAGCGGCGCTGAGCTTGCCTCCCACGAGCAGCGCGCGCACGTCGCGCAGCAACGCCACCCGTTCGGGGGATGAAAGCTTCTTCCCGCCGTCGCGGAAGACAGCGTCGAGTACCGTCGGCGTGTAACCGGCGATGTAATAGCCGTGCGCGCCGGCATTGCGGACGAGCGCGTCGGAGCACGCATCGGCGGGGACCGGCACCTCGCCCTTCGCCTCTTGGAGAAGGCCGCACACCTTGCCGTCCGGCTCTGCCGTGGGTGAGCGCGACGTCTCCCGGCGCGGAGCCGCACTGCGCATGCACACCGGCACGATCCACGTCCGCGCTGGGTCCCCCTTCGATCCCAGCGGCAGATAGCGCTCCTGGGCCAGGGACGCCTTGAGAGAGCCCGGCTTGCATTCCGAGGCTGGCGCGACGAGGGGGACGCCGGGCTGATCGAGGAAAGACGAGAACGCTGGAGCCACGTCGAGCCCGGCTTTGTCGCTGATGGCGGCGAAAAAATCTCGGGACGTCGCGTTGCCATGCGCATGGCGCTTGAGATAGTCGTGGATGCCGCGGCGGAACTTTTCCTCGCCGATCCACGATTCGAACATCCCCAGCACGGCGGCGCCTTTTTCGTAGGTGATGGGATCGAAAGCGTTGACGATGTCATCGGGCGATTCGATGGGCTGTCGGATGCGGCGCGCGCTCACCAGCGAATCGTTGACCATGGCCTTGTCGTCGTCGCGCACGCGTGCCACGTCGACGTTCCACTCCGGTTTGTACTTGGCGATGACCTTGCTGGTCATCCAGGTGGCAAACCCCTCGTTCAGCCAGATGTCGTCCCACCACTCCATGGTGACGAGATCGCCGAACCACTGGTGGGCGAGCTCGTGGGCCATGATGTACGCATAGCGGCGTTTGAAGGCCACGGAGTCTTCGCCCTCTTTGGCCAGCATCCCTTCGCGAAAGAAGGTGATGAGCCCCGCGTTTTCCATGGCGCCCCACGTGATGAGCGTCGGCACCGGAACGACGTCGAGCTTGTCGTACGGATAGGGGATGCCGAAATAGTCCTCCAAGACACCGATCAGATCGGCGGTGATCTGGGCGGCGTACGCCCCTTCGCGCGCGGCTCCGCGCGGCGCAGCGATGCGCACCGGGACCTTGGCCTTGCCGGCTTTGCCGCCATCGACGAGCTCGAAGGGGCCCACCGTGAACGCGACGAGGTAGGCGGGCAGCGGCTGTGTTTCGGTAAAACGTATCGTCTTGCGACCGGGGCGCGGGATCGCTTCCGAGGCGATCTGGGTGTTGCCGAGCGCGACCTGGGCCGCATCCACCTCGAGCGTGATGTCCCACGGCGTCTTGACGTTCGGCTCGTCGAAGCAAGGGAACGCGCTGCGTGCTTCCGTATTCTCGAACTGGCTGAAGATGTACCAGTCGCCCCCCTCTTGTTCGCGAAACACGCCGCGATCGGCGTTGTCGAGCACCTCGGCGTCGTAGCGCACGAAGAGGCGCGCCGCGCCCGCCGCCATCGGGGACGAAGTGACGAAGCCGAGCCGCTCGTTCTTCACGTCGGGGACCACGCGCGCCGGCAGCGCTTTTCCTCCGATCTCGAAGTGCGCGTCCCGTACCGCGAGCTTTCGGCCGTGTAACCACACCACGTTGGTCGCCGACGCGAGGGCGAGGTCGATCGTCACCGCCCCGGCGAGCTTCGATTCGCTGGTGCGCAGATCGAGCTCGAGCGTGTACTTCGTGGGCAGGGCCGTGCGCGGCAGATGCAACCCCGGCGGCGGCTCGGGGTCAGCCGTGGCCGTTACCACCGGCGCGACCGGCACGGGTGCCGGCGCCGTTGCCATCGGAGGCGCAGCCGGCGCGCATCCGACAAAACTGCCCACGCAGGCGAGCAGAGCCCACGACCGTCGTCGGTTCATCGCTTGTCCTCCGCACGGACCCTATCACTAGTTCGCCAGGATCTCCCCGGTCGATCGATCATTCGAGCCGCGATGGCAGAGAGCGGCAGCGCCCTGCGCCGCGCGAGTCGCTCTCAGAAACGAGTCGCCACGCCGAGATTCAAGCCGATATAGTCGTCGGTAGCGCCACTGGAGACGAAGGGATCGTTGGCCTCGTCCGGGTTGAACTTGAAAGTGTAACGACGGAACGTGAGCATCGGACGAAGCTCGAGGAACTTGAGGGTGCCCTTCGCACTCATCTTGATCTCGTAGGCGGCCCCGACGCCCAGATCGAGCCCGCTCGCGCTCGATGTGGCACCGCGGAAGTATTCCGCGGATACGATTTCACCGGCCGACGAAACCATGAGGTAGCCGGCACTGGCGATCACCGAGAGCTTGCTCATGACCGGGAATCGCCCCTGCACGTTGGGACGAATGAATTTGTACTCGACGCCCGGGATGTTGGCGTTGCCGAACACGGGCGGAGGGTGATCCACGACGAACGATTGCGCGCCGTATTCGACGCCAGCGCTCAGGATGTTGGTCAGCGTTGCTCCGAAGGCATAGTTGCCGCGGATGCCGAGCGCGTACCCCATCGCGGTCGTGCCCTTGGTCCCTTCCTGGGTACCGGTGGGCACCTTGTACGTCGTTCCGAGGCCCACCGCGTAGTCGAAGCTGCCGGTGAAGCCCGCCGAGAGCGTCCCTTTCGCGTTCTTGAAGGGGTACACCGCGACATCGAGCGCGATCGCCGGTGCACCACCGAGATCGTAGTTGGGCAGCTCGTTGTATTTGTCGTCGGCATAGGCGAAGTGCCGCTGGAAGCCACGCAGGGCCGCGGTGATGTCGACGAGGAACGGTTTGGGACGGCGCCGCTTGATCTCCGTGCTGTCCGTGTCCGTATCGGCGTCGGAATCGGGCTCAGGCTCCGGCTCGGCCTCCGCTTCCTTTTCGGGGGCCGCTTCTTCGCCGTCCGGTTCCGGCTCATCGCCCTTCGTCGCAGCGGTGTCCTCCTCGTCGGCGTCTTGGCTGCGCTGCAGGTGACGGCCTGCCGGCCTTTTACGGTGGACCGGCTGCCCTTCGTCGTCCTCTTCCACCTCGGTGGCCCGGCCGCCCTTCACCGCCTTCTTGCGCAGCGATCGCTGCGGAGGGGGCCCGAGATCGGTCGTCGTTTCTTCGGCGACCGGCGGGGGTCCGCGGCGAGCTCCGCGCTTCACCGGCGCCGGAGGAGGTGGCGGGAGGGGTGCCACGGCTGCAGGCTCTTCCGGTATTGGCGGCGGGGGTGCAGCCTCGACCGGCTCGTCCGCGACTGGCGGCGGTGCTGGTGCCACCGGCGTTGACCTCTTCTTCCTCGGGGTAGCCGCTCCGGAGGATGACGATGCCTTCTTGCGCTGGGCATCGGCCGGCGAAGAGAGAAACATCGCCCCGCCGACCAGGCACGATGTCAGCACAACGAGCCGTGAGAATGAAGAACGCCTCATTGGTTTGCCACCCAAAATCACGCCTTGCCGACGCGGCAAGTGCGTCCCGTGTAGTAGCACGTCGGACGGACGATGCTTCTTGTCTTTAGACAGCGCAATACTCTTGGCGAGGTTTTTTTCGCTCCACGCATCGAACACCTAAGCGAGCTGATAGAGCATGAAATACACGACGACGCCCGTAACGGATACGTACAGCCATACGGGAAGGGAGTATCTGGCGATCTTTCGGTGCTCGATGAAGCGGCCTCTCCGCGCCAGAAAGAGTGAACGCAGGACCAGGGGAACCGTGACGACCGCCAACGTCGTGTGCGTGAGCAGGATGGCGAGATAGAGCGCCTTCATCCAGCCGCCGCCGGGATAACGGTGGGTGCCCGTCAAGTACACGCGCGTCAGGTAACAGGTGAGGAAGATCGTCGACGTGACGAACGCCGCCTGCATCGAAAAGCGATGGAGCGCGATGTTCTTTTTCTTGATGGAGCGGTAACCGAGGACGATCCAGACTGCGCTTGCGCCGTTGAGCGTGGCGTTGATGGAGGGGAGCACGTCGGCCAGCGACATGGCTCAGGACCCTTTCTCGGCGAGCAGCGAATCCAGCGCGGCTTTGAGCTCCGCCATGCCCGTCGGGTCGGTCTCGAAATAGCCCCGGATCCGTCTTTGCCCGTCGACCACCACGAAGTGCTCGCCGTGCATGACGTCGAAGGCCGAGGTGTCGGCGCCCCCTTTTTCGAAGGGTATCTTGAGGCCGCGGGTCACGGCGCGGTTGACCTCGGCGAGGGGACCGGTGAGAAAGAACCAGCGCTCTTGATCGGCGCCCCACTTGGTGGCGTAGGCGGCGAGCTTGTCGGGCGTGTCGACCTCGGGATCGACCGAGAACGACACCAGCCGAATGGGAAGCGGATGTCCGAGCGTTCGCTCGCGTTCCTCGACGTGCTTTTGCAGCGCGCGCATCTTGGAGGTGAGCATGGGGCACGCCGCCTGGCAGCCGGTGAAGATGAAATCGGCGATCCAGATGTTGCCGTCGAGCTCGCCGAGCTGGAACGTCTTGCCGCGCTGGTCATAGAGGGAAAACGCTTCCATGCGCCCCAGCACCGGCGGCGGCTCGGGGGAGCGCGCGGCACGACGCCGCAAAGCGACGATCGCCATCGACAGGACGAGGGCCAAGAAGAGCACCGCGCCGAGCTTGCGTCGCGACAACGGCGCCGAGAACCGGGACCCGAAGGACGAACGACGTGCGGTGGGCGAAACCTCGTGCACGACGTCCTACACCACGCTCGGGCCGGCCTCGACCATGAGCGCGCAAAAGAGGAGCGCCAAATAGAGAATGGAAATGCCGAAGAGCGATCGCGCCCAGCGAGCGCCGGCCTCTTCGCGAAGCCCCCAGCACCCCCAGCCGAGGAAAATGGTTCCCAGCGTGCCGGCCAAGTACGTGTACCCCGGGCGCTCGACACCGAGGGGGACCAGCAGAAGGCTCACCGCCAAGAGCGCGAAGAGATAGCGCGCGATGCTGTGCTTGGTGGCGCGCAGGCCGAGCGTGTTCGGCATCACTTTTAGTCCGGCGCGAGCGTATTCGTCTCTCCGGAAAATGCTGATGGCCAAAAAATGCGGCACTTGCCAGAGAAACAGGATGCCGAAGAGAACGAGGCCCCCGGCGCCGATGGTGCCCGTGGCCGCGGTCCACCCCAGCAGCGGCGGCATGGCGCCGGGCACCGCGCCGACCAAGAGGGCAGAATGGGAGCGCTGTTTCAGCGGCGTGTAGGCGAGGACGTAGCTGAGGTTGGCAAGGACGGCGAGCAGCGCCGTCGTCGCGTTGACGCCGATGGCCAGAATCGGGACGGCGGCGACCGAAAGGGCAACGCCGAACCACAGGGCGACGCGTGGCGCCAGTCGACCACCGGGCAGGGGGCGATCTTTGGTGCGTTCCATCCGCCCGTCGATGTCGCGCTCGATGTACATGTTGAGCGCGTTGGCACCGGCGACGATGAGGATCGTGCCGATGAGGGCGAGGCTCGCCACGAGCGGGCCTCCCTTGGCCGGCGCCAGCCAATAGCCTCCCGCGGTCGTGATGAGAACGAGCGCGGTGATGCGCGGCTTGGTAAGGGCGACCAGATCGCTCACGGCGACGGTCCCCACCTGCTTGGGCTCGAAAGCGTCGACGAGGGGGGTCGTCATGAGGCGGCCACGGCGTCGGTTGAGGCGTGATCACGGCCGAGCAGCGCTGCTTGGCCGGGTCGATCGGGCGCCGGGCACATTCCCCAGAGAAGTACGAAGGAGCCGAGCAGCGCCGCTCCGACGGCGAGATGCGACGTGATGATGGCCAGGTCGAGCAGCGACAGCACGCTCGCCACGCCGAGCCCCACTTGCACCAGAACGAGCAGCAGAGGGGCCAGCGCCAAGCGGCGTACGAGCTCCGACCCCTCCGCCTCCTTGCGGACGAAGAGCGCGATGGAGATGACCACTGCGCTGGCGATGACGGCACCGAAGCGGTGGATCATCTGCACCTTCTCGGGCGACGTGATCGGCCAGAGCGATCCGTTGCAGAGCGGAACGTCCAAACACGCCAGCCCGGAGGCCGTGTGCCGCACCATCCCTCCCAGCACGATCTGCGCGAGAACGACCCCCCATGCCACGACGAGCCATCGCCGTGCTGCCCCGAGGCGGCGCGGCACGGCGGGGGGCGACGGCGCCGTTCGTTGAGCGATGACAATCATGAGCGAGAAAAAGCACATCGAGGTGGCCAGGTGCGCGATCGAGATGGCCTTGGGCAGCTGGTAAAGAACGGTGATACCGCCGAGAACCCCCTGGAAAATCACGAGCACCGTGGCCGCGACGGCGAGCTTCACGAGTCGCCGTTCCTTGCGCAGAAGGAGCATGACGGTGAGCGCCACGGTCATGATTCCGACGCCGGTCGCCACCAGGCGGTGGGAATGCTCGTACTCGACGCCGTTTTCCATCTTGGGAAAGAAAGTGCCGTAGCAGAGGGGCCAATCAGGGCAGGCGAGGCTCGAGCCCGTCCCGTGCACCAAGCTCCCTACGATGAGCAGCACGAAGGTCGCAATCGCCGTGGCGATGGCAAAGCGATGTTCGCGCATTCGTGCTGCTCGAGGCGAAGGGCCCTCGCCTTACTCGGCTTTTTCCGTACCGTCGTAGGCGAACTTGGCTTCTGCGGACTTGTTGGGTTCGACCGTGACCTGGGCCGTCTTCAGGCCGTACTTGGAGTGCCAAGCCTCGACCGTGTATTTACCCGCCGGAACCTTGTCCAGCTTGAACGCGCCGTCGGTGCTCGTCGTCTGGAAGAAGGGGTGGTCGGTGACCACGAGAAAGCCTGCCATCCAGGGGTGCACGTCGCACTTGAACTTGAGGACGGCGGGTTCGCTGGCGATGCTGTCCTTTTTGATAGGGGGGGAGCCGGCCGGTTGGCCCTGGTTCAGGATGGTTTCCTGCCCCTTGTAGGTGTGGACGTTGTGCATCGTCTTGTCGTCGTTCTCGACCTCGACGGTCTGACCGGCGACAGCGCCCTGCACGCGCGGAACGTACATGCAGTCCTGCTGCTTGACCTGCACCGTCGCCGGCGGAGGGCTGAATTTGCCCTTCACCGTGCCGGGCGCGATGCGAACGAGGACGTCCTTCATCGCGCCGCCCGCGCCTAGAAGGAGGTCATTCGCCTTCATCGGTTTGGCGGCGCAGACAGGATCGGACTTGCGGGGCAGCTCGGCGGCTTCGGGCGCTTTGCCGCTGAACGTGACGGTACCGCTCACGGTTCCGAACCCGGCCGGCTCCGCGGTTTTTTCGACCGCGGCCGCGGGCGTGACTTTTTCAGCCGCGGGGGCGGCGGGCTCGGATGACTCGGACGCCTCCTTCTTGGAACAGCTAGCCGCCGCGAGGGCGAGCAGGGCTACGGACATGGGAACAAGGCAGCGACGTCCAGGCATCGGAGAGCCTCCTAAATGGCGGTTCTGACTCGGGTCAGAGAGGTGTGGCGGGGGTGTAGGAAACCGGCTTCCCCGCGTCAAGGCGAATTTGGGCCGAACGCCGCGCTCTGCCCCGAATTTGCCATGAGGACCGCCCACATACCGCGGTCGTCGCGGGCGGCGAGGGGGGTCGAAAGGGCAGCCAACGTCAGTGCCAGCGCCGACAGCGGCACGTCGGTCGTGGGGCGCGCGATGAGCGCGAGCGTCAGCGCGCCAATCACCGCCGGCATCTGGCCGCGAGCGAAGACGGCAATGACACCGAGCAGCGGCGCACAAGTTTCGAGAACGTAACGATACGGGATCCAAACATAGGGCGGAGGTGGAGCAAGGATACGCTCCACGGCGCGGTACGTGACGATTTGCCACAGCGGTGAACCGTCGTGGGGCCCGCCGCGCGCAGCGCCCCATGCCAGGACACACGCGACGAAGAGCGCGACGCGCGCACCCCACACCGTCGTGCGGCTGGTGCGGGTCGTGAGCCACGCGAATCCGGTCAGAAGCGCGATGGTATCGAACAGCACCGACGCCGTCGCGAGCAGGCGCGCTACCGCGGCCGCCCGGTAAAGAGCGTGTTCTCCGGCATACCAGGCAAGCACTGTCCCACCCAGATGGAGCAGCGCCGCCGTACCTGCCGTCACCAGGAGCACGCCGAGCGCGCGCGTGCGGGGCACCGTCATCGCTTCGTAGCTCGCAAACACGGCTACGAGCCCGCTCGCCAGCGCGGCCACGATGTTGGCCCGCTCCGGAAGGGGCTCGCGAAAAGCGGGTGCGACCAGAGAGACCACCGTCAGGCCGAGCACCGTGGCCGCCACGCGGTAGACGAGGCTGAAGCGCTTCTCGCGGAAGGTCAGCATGATCTCCACGATGAGCGCCGACAGCCCGATGAACGCGAAGAGGTAACTCGCGACGCCGCCCCAGAGATCGGCGTAGCTGATGACTCTGTCGAGCCCCGCGCGCGCACCCCGTAGCGCCGGCGCGACCGAACGCCCGAAGATGACGGCCACTACGCCCAAGAGGGCGACCTGCTGGACGTATCGCGGCGTCAGCGCAGTCCGTACCGTTTCGTTTCTGCTCGCGGCCTCGACGGTCACGTCGCTCCAACTCCGCTCACGCTGGCGACCTCATCGCGGCATCCTAATCCTATTGTGTCAGTTCTTCGCCATCCAGATCGCGATCGGCCAATTCAGCGAGGGCGGCCACTCGAGATGCGGCGAGGCCGAGGCGGCGTCGGGGCATCACTCCGAGGAACGGCTCGCCAGAAAGACGGTCTTCGGCGGAAGGCCGAGGGAGCCGTGGCGCGGTCCCTGCTCGCGCGGATCGCTGCCCGGGAACGGAGGGGAGGAGGGCTTCGGCGTCGAGGGCTCGGAGGGGGGCGGCGTGCTCAACATGAACGGGCGCGCGTTGATGGTGGAGCAGGCGAAGACCGGGTCGCGGTGGAACTCCCAGTGGAAGTAGACGTTGCCGTCGGGCGACACGATGGCCTTGGGAGGTTTGCCGAACGGAGAGCTGCGCTGCACGGAGTCGAGTGCGGCGATGTCGAAGGCCGTGATGCCGCTGGTGCGAACCACGCCCATCTTGATGACGTGTCCGTCGTCGCGATCGAGCACGATCTCGAGCTTCGTCACCAGGGTCGGATCGTTGAGCGGATGGTTGCCGGGAAGCCCGTCGAGCGAACCCAAGAAATCCTCGGCGAAGATGGGGTGGATGCGATTGTGGATCGTCACCAAGTACGTACCGAACGGGCTTCGCGCGGTGTTGAGCGCCGTCTGGTTGCCGGGCTTCACGGACGAAACGTAGTTCTCGATGGCAGCGCGCCAGCGTTCGAAGCTCGAGGTCTGCCAGGAGCCGCGATGGGCGCTGCGCCGGCGCTCGCCGTCGGCCATGCGTTCCTTGGTCAGCTTGTCTTGGCCGACCACGGCCACCACCGCTTCCTGGGTGAGGTTCAAGTTGATGCCGCTCGGCGTGGGCGTTCCGCCGAGCCCGAGCATCCCGAGCGGCGAGTTCGGCACGGGACGAGGAAGGCGTTTGCGCCCGTCGCCGGGTTTGCCCGCCGGCCCGTCCCCGCCCGTGCGCGCCGGATCGAGACGATACCCACCATTTTCCGACGCGATCATGTCGGGGGCCGCGGGCCCGCTGGCACCCGGGTTGGCAGGGAGCGCCGGCTGCGACTCGCGCGGTGCAGGCTCCCGCGTTCCAGCAAGCTTGGGGTTCGGTTGGAGGCCGGGGGCCGGGTTCTTGTTGGATTCGCCGCGCGTTTGGGTGGCGATCCCCTTCTGGGCGTGATCGGTGTCCGTGCGGTTGGCGTTCTCGCCGGGGGCATGGGTCGGGTCGCCGGGATGGTCCTCGCTGTCACCGATTTTGGTCTGTTCCGCATTGCCCGGGCGATCGGGCGCGCCGGAGTGATTGCCCCCCGGCGTCGGGTTGGTGTCGTCACGGTCGTGGGCGGTGATCTGCGCGACCGACTCCTCTTTGACGTGGTTGGCCTCGTCGGCGATGAAGTGCGCCGTGGGGTTGTCGTCTTGATCGGGCGTCGCGTGCTGTTTGACGGCGATGCGGTGATCGACGGGAGGCGGCTGTTGGGGGGGGGGAGGGGCGGCCGGCGAGATCACGGTCGGAAGCACGATCTTCTTCGGTTCCGCTTTCTTCTCGGGCGGTTTGGCCTTGGCGATCTCGGGCTTCTTCTCGCGCTTCTTCTCGGCGATCGCGTCCGGGCTCGTCGGGAGCTCCGGGGGCTCGGCCGTCGGCGCGGCGGGGAGGTTCTCGAAACCAATTTCGATGATCGGGGAAGGTTGCAGCTTGCCGCGAATGATCCGGGCGAACGACTGCAGCTCCGAGCGATCCTCGATGATGCGTGCAACTTGTTCGGCGCCACCACCCGTGGCGATGTGCGCAAGGATTGCCGTGGAGATCCACAGCAGGAGCGGCACATTTTGCTCGCGCGACATACGGACTCCGACGCAAACGAAGCGACAATTCGCACGCTAGCATCCGTGCTCCCGCGCCGCAAAGGACACCGGCCCTCTGCGGCTCACTTCTTCGTCATCTTCGTGTCACCGACCGAAAAGCATCAGCGACCAAAGGACGAGCGGACGGGCGGCAACCGTGTCGCAACCGCAACTTACGTCAATTGCGGCGCGCCGGAACCGACCAACGTCAGATCTTCGAAATCGCCGACCACTGCTCGTCGATCTCTTCCGCGGTCCAGACGCCGTTGTCGGTCTCCTTGAATTTGCCCGCGCTTTCGACGACTTTGTAGACGTAGAGGCGCGGACCCGAGATCGCCAGGACGTGACCTGTGCGATCCCCCACGCGGTCGGACGCCAAAAAGAGCGCTCCGGGGGCAATGTGCTCGGGGGTGAGGGTGTCGGCGTTCTGCATCATCGGCAAATCTTCGGTCATACGGGTTTTCGCAATGGGGGCGAGCGCGTTGACCGTGATGCGGTGCTTTTGCAGCTCGATCGAAGCGGTGCGCGTAAGCCCGTAAATCCCCGCCTTCGCCGCGGAGTAGTTGCTCTGGCCGAAGTTGCCGATCATGCCCGAGAGGCTCGTCGTGTTCACGATGTGACCGCCCGACCCCTGCGCGATCATCTGCTTGGCTGCCGCTTGCAAACACAGGAACGACCCCTTGAGGTGCACTTCGATGACGGCGTCCCACATCGCTTCTTCCAGCTTGAGCAGCGTTTTGTCGCGGAGAATGCCGGCGTTGTTGACGAGGATGTCGAGCTTGCCGAATTTGTCGACGGCGGCCTTGACGATGTTGGCCGCCCCGGCGGGCGTGGCGACCGAATCGTAATTGGCGACTGCCTTGCCGCCCGCAGCGGTGATCTCCTTCACCACTTGATCGGCCATGCTCTTCGACTCGCCGGACCCGTCGCGGCTTCCGCCCAGGTCGTTGACGACGACGCTAGCGCCTTCCTTGGCGAAGAGCAGCGCTTCCGCTCGCCCGATCCCGCCCCCCGAACCCGTGATGACCGCGACCTTACCTTCCAGAAGACCCATGGTTGACCTCTCCGTTGATGGATGGGCTACGGTATACATCCCGCACGGTTGGCCAGACAACGTGCTTGCGAGAAAGAAAAAACACACCTCGGCGGCGTCGCGAAGGGGTCGCCGCCAGGGCGGATAACGGGCACAACGAAGATGGACGCGCCGGGTTTCGATCCCTTCGAGGTATTGGGTCTTGCCCGAGGCGCGAGCCCGACGCAGATTCGCGCCGCCTACCGCGCACTCGTAGGTCGCTACCACCCCGACAAGCACCGAGGCAATCCACTCGAAGCGCTTGCGGCCGAGAAGCTCACCGAGGTCAATCGCGCCTACGAGATCTTGTCGGACGACGTCCTCCGTGCGGGCTACGAGCGCCACCAAGCAAAGAGCGTCTCGCCGCCGCGCGCAGCCCCGAGCTCCGCGCGGGCCGTGGTGGTGCCGGGTCCGGGGATGAAGCTTCTTCGCAGCCTCGGGTTGCTTCTGGCCGTGGGGCTCCTCTTGCGGTTCGGGTTGGGGCTCGGCGCCGAAGTCTTCGCTCTGGTGCGTGCGCTCTTGCTCGGCGTGGTGTCGCTCTTTCGTCTCGGTCCCGTGCCGGCCATCGTCGCCATCATCGTGATGGGGGCGGCGGCGAGTTTCTTTTTTCGGTTGCGCAAGAATCGCGGTTAGCGCTCATCGAGAGCCCGGCTGCCGACGAGTCATGCAAGGGTCGCCGCTAAAAGTGGTCTGATCACTTTTCAAAGTGGTCTGATCACTTGGCGCTTTACGGGGCGGCGTGTGCCGCGCTAACGTGGCGCCGCGTGGTCGCCGAGACCAAACGCCGAACCAGGAGGCCCCACCTGCCATCCCACCGTTTCCGTGCGATGGTCACGCTCGTTCTCTTGGCCGCCTGTGCGCCCACGCCGCCTGGTTCCGGTCGCGGAGCCATCGGAGGCGCCCAGCCCGCCATCGGTCTCGGCACCCCGCCGGTCGCTCCCGTCGAGGGCGACGCGGGGAGCCCGCGCGCGGGGCCAAGTGTGTCGGTCAGAGTCGCGAATCCCCTTCCGTCGCCGCGCCCCTCGGAGACGGTGGTCGTCGCGCTCGCCCAAGTACGCAAGCTTTTGCCTGGTGTCGAGGCAGGAAATCTGCTCGTGACCGACGAAGCACAAAGGCCGATCGTTTCGCAACTCGTGGACATGGACGGCGACGAGAAGCCCGACGAGCTCGTCTTCCAGTCCGATTTCGCGCCCGGTGAGGCCAAAACCTTCGTTCTGCAGCCCGGCCCGCGGCGCCCCACGGCGCGCGAGCAATTCAAGGTCTATGGTCGGTTCGCCCGCGAGCGACACGACGATTTCGCCTGGGAGAACGACCGCATCGCCCACCGCATGTACGGGGCGGCTCTCGAGACGTGGGCGAGCGAACCTCTCACCAGCAGCGGCATCGACGTATGGTGCAAACGAACGCGAAAGTTGGTGATCAACGACTGGTATCTGACGGACAACTACCACGAGGACACGGGCGAAGGAGCAGACCTCTATTCGGTCGGTAAATCGCGTGGCTGCGGCGGCACGGGAATCTGGGCCGACGGCAAACTGCACGTCTCGCGCAACTTCGTCGGTACGCGCGTATTGGCCAACGGACCCATTCGGCTCGTGTTCGAGCTGACCTATGCACCTTGGAACGCCGGCGCCTTTTCGGTCTCCGAAAAGAAACGCGTGACCTTGGATGCCGGCAAGAATTTCGATCGCTTCGAAAGTACGTTCAAAATCGAGGGGCGAGACGCACCGCTCGCGCTCGGCATCGGGATTGCCAGGCACGAGGGCGGGTCGGCGTCGGTGGACAAACGGGCCGGAACGCTGGTGTCGTGGGAGCCCCTCAAGGGACATAACGGCCATTTGGGCTGCGCCGTCGTCACCTCTCGCGACAAGATCGTCGACTACCAGCAAACGGCCACCGATTCCTTGTTGGTGACGCAGGCATCCACGACGGCGCCCGGCGTTTACTACGCGGGATTCGCCTGGGACAAGAGCGGCGACGTGGCCGACGTCGCCGCCTGGAACAAGCAGGTGGTCGCATTCGCCCGCGAGATCGAGGCGCCCCTTTCGCTCACCCTCGAGGCCAAACCCCTCGTCACGCAGCAGCGCGGCACCGGGGCCGCTTCCTGGCTATCGCAAATGTGCGAGACGGTCATGCGGCGCCAGCCGGCAGGGGTGGGCGACAGGTGGGAGTACGATTCCGGCCTCGTCTTGCGGGGGTTCGAGCAAGCCTGGCAGAAGACGAAGGATCGCAGGTACATCGACTACGTCAAACGAAGCATCGACCGCTTCGTCGATCCGACGGGTAAAATCGAAGGGTACGCGCCGGAGAACTACAACATCGACGATATCAACAGCGGCAAGGTCCTCTTCGCGCTCCATGCCGACGCGAGCACCGCCGTCGAGAAGGAACGCTATGCGAGAGCGCTCCACCTCCTTCGTTCGCAGATGCAGACCCACCCCCGCACGCGGGAAGGCGGCTTTTGGCACAAGCGCATCTACCCTCATCAAATGTGGCTCGACGGGCTGTACATGGCTTCGCCCTTCTTGGCCGAGTTCGCCCTCCGGTTCCATGAGCCGCGACTCTTGGACGATGTCGCTATGCAGATTCTTCTGGTCGAAAAGCACACCCGCGATGCCAAGAGCGGCCTTCTCTATCACGGCTGGGATGAAAGCAAGCAGCAGCGCTGGGCCAACCCGACCACGGGGATGTCACCTCAATTCTGGGGGCGCGCGATGGGTTGGTACGCCATGGCGGTGGTCGACGTTCTCGATTTCCTTCCGAATGACCACCCCGATCGCCCCGCCGTGCTGAATGTGCTCGCGCGTCTGGCGGCGTCCATCGCCGCGGCCCAGGACGCGAGCACGGGAGTCTGGTGGCAAGTGCTCGACGCCGGCGGCCGCGAGAAGAACTATCGAGAAGCGTCGGCTTCGGCGATGTTCGTCTATGCTATCGCCAAGGCCGTGCGGCGCGGGTGGCTCGACCAACGAGCCTACGAGCCGGTCGCCCGGCGCGGCTATCAGGGCATCGTCGATCAGTTCGTGGAGGTCGACCAGCAGGGGCAGGTCAATCTCAAGAGCGTCTGCAAAGTGGCGGGACTCGGCGGCAATCCCTATCGTGACGGGTCTTATGAATATTATACGAGCACGGAGGTCGTCGCCAACGATCCCAAAGGGGTGGGAGCGTTCGTTCTGGCCAGCGTCGAAGTGGCCGGGCTCGCCCGCGAATGATCCCCTCTTTCGCTCGCCAGACGGCAAGAATCCTTTCGCTGCCCACCTCTCTTCTGATCGCGGTCCTCGCTCTCGGTGCTCTTGCCGGCGGAGGACTGGCTTGTACCCAATCGCTCCGCAAGTCGGGTTCGCTCTACGACGTTCGCGAGTACGGCGCCCTTTCCGACGGGAAGACGAAGAGCACCGACGCCATCCGTAAAGCCATCGCCGCCGCCGTGGCCGGCGGCGGCGGAACCATCTTTTTCCCGGCGGGACAGTACCTCACCGGGCCCATTCACATGAAAAGCAATGTCACGCTTCTCATCGATGCCGGGGCCGTGCTCCGATTCAGTCCAGACTTCGACGACTACCTTCCCATGGTTTCATCCCAATGGGAGGGAACCGCGGTGACCAATTTTTCCCCGCTCATTTACGGCCACAAGCTGGAGAACATCGCCATCCATGGGCGGGGCATTCTCGACGGGCAAGGGGAAGCGTGGTGGAATTATTTCAAAGCGCTCGAACGGGATCACGCGGCGAGCGGCGTTTGGAAAAAAGACTCCCGATGGCAACGCGAATTCGCGCGGCTCAATCAGACGATTCCGCTCCCTGACGACACGAAGCGAATCGAGATGGGCTTTCTGCGGCCGCCCTTCATCCAGTTTCTCGACTCGCGCAACGTGTCGATCAAGGACGTCACCATTCGAAATTCGCCGTTCTGGACCATCAATCCCGTTTACTGCGACGACGTCACCATCACCGGCGTCACCATCGAAAATCCGGACGGCGCTCCCAATACCGACGGAATCGACCCCGAATCCTGCAAGAACGTCCATATTTCCGACTGTCACATCAGCGTGGGTGACGACTGCGTGTGTATCAAATCGGGTCGCGACGAGCCTGCCCGACAGATCAACCGCCCCGCGGAAAATCACACCATCACCAATTCCACCATGCTGCGTGGCCACGGCGGCGTCGTCATCGGCAGCGAGATGTCGGGAGGCGTGAAGAACATTGCCGTCTCCAATTGCGTATTCGACGGCACCGATCGAGGCATTCGCATCAAGTCGACGCGCGGGCGAGGCGGGACGGTGGAGAACGTTCGCGTGAGCAACATCGTGATGAGTCACATTCGCGAGGAGGCCATCACGCTGAACCTCTTCTATACGAACGTGCCACCCGAGGCGGTGTCGCTTCGCACACCGCACTTTCGCGAGATTCATTTGAGCGGAATCAGCGGAGACGCGGAGACGGCAGGCGTGCTCCTCGGGCTCGAGGAATCACCGCTCGAAAACGTCACCCTGTCCGATATCGCACTTTCCACGAGAAAGGGATTGACCATCCGGAATGCCAAGAACGTCGAGCTCCGGGGGGTTCGCATCGACGCCCAGACCGGGCCGGCCATCTCTGCGGAGCGTGCCGAGAATCTCGAACTCTCCGACGTGAAGACAGCGGCGCCTCGGCGGGGAACGCCGGTCGTGCGTCTTTCCAACGTCAACCGGAGCTACCTTCACGGCGCTTTCGCAGCACCGGGTACGGACGTCTTCCTGGAGGTGACGGGCTCCGGTTCGACCGGTATCGTCGTCGAAGACAACCATCTTCTCGGGGCGAGCGTTCCCATCGTGGTGGCCGTCGACACGAAGGATGGCGCGGTGCTGACCGCAGCGCCGATACGGCGCGCCAGTCGCCCCGGAACTTCGACGACCGAGCTCGCCCAGGATGGTGGCAGCGGCTCTTTTCGCTCTCCCTGACGGCAAGGGAGCACGACGGTCGGAAGCGTATGCCGAACCAATGATGGCGGGCGCTTTCTGCCGAATGCGTCGCTCGCGATCGGGTAAGGCGACCGGGCAGCGTAGTGCTAAGTGGACAGACCACTTTGCCGTTACGAGTCTTGACACCATGGTTTCTCGACGGTAAAGCCCATCGTATAGAGATCAACTCCAAGGGCGAAGCATGACACCCAGTTTATTTCGATTGGAAGGTTCGGTTGCCCTCGTCACCGGCGCCGCCACGGGCATCGGCGCGGCCATCGCCACGGCTTTCGCCGAAGCCGGTGCCAAGGTGGCCTGTCATGGCAACCACCGCCCGGCGGACGACACGCGCGATCATATCGAACGGCTCGGCCAGCAAGCCGTCGCCCTGCGCGGCAATCTCGAGGACCGAGAAATCCCCACGCAGCTGATCGATGCCACCCTGCAAGCGTTTGGTCGCATCGACATTCTCGTCAACAACGCCGGCATGATTCGGCGTGGGCCGGCGGTGGAGTTCGAGACCGATGATTGGGACGCCGTCCTGGAGGTCAACCTGGCCAGCGTTTTCCGCCTTTGTCAGTTGGCGGGGCGCCGCATGATCGCTCAAGGGCGTGGCAAGATCATCAACGTGGCCTCTCTCTTGTCGTTTCAGGGCGGGGTCAACGTGGTCGCGTACGCCGCGTCGAAGGGAGGCGTGGCGCAGCTCACCAAGGCGCTCGCCAACGAATGGGCCTCGCGTAACGTCAACGTCAACGCCATCGCACCCGGCTACGTCAGGACGAGCAACACCGAGGCGTTGCAGCGAGATGCGGCGCGCAATCGTCAGATCGTGGAGCGCATACCGGCCGGTCGTTGGGGCGAGCCCAGCGACGTCGCCGGGGCTGCGGTCTTTCTCGCTTCACGCGCGAGCGACTACATTCACGGCCACGTGCTGGCCGTCGACGGCGGGTGGATGGGCCGATGACGACATTGGCCCTTTGCCAAATATCGAAGCAATCATAGCGGCTTGTGGTGGTTCGGCTCCGACGGCCCGCTGGCCGCCCGAAAGCTTCGCGGTGCTGACCAGCTACGGAGCTCTTGACCGGGCCGCCCACTCGGGCAGTCTTGGCGAGAATGCGCACCGCTGGAGAAGACTCTCGACACTACAAGGCCGGCTCGACGGCGGAGGTCGTACTCGGGAAAATTCGAAAAATGATCGAAACCGGCGAGCTCAGGCCGGGCGATCGGCTCCCGGCCGAGCGCGAATTGGCCAAGCGTTTCAGAATCAGCCGCGCGAGCCTGCGCGCCGCGCTCCACTCCATGGCCGGCATGGGGCTCCTCCAGTTCCGGCACGGATCGGGGACGTACATCAAGGAAGGCCCACCGGTCCTGAACGACGGGCCCTTGTCTCTTCTGGCGAGCTTGCACGGCTTTACGGACGACGAAATGTTCGAGGCGCGGCGGCATCTCGAGGTGGGCGTTTCTGGTCTCGCGGCAGAACGAGCCTCGCTGGCCGATCTCGCCAAGATGCAGGCGGAGATCGCCGGCATGGCCAGCGCACTGCACGATCCGCAGCAGTACCTGGTGCACGACGTGGGCTTCCATCGCATGGTCGCTTCCGCCTCGAGCAACCCCATCCTCGCCGCTCTGGTGGAATTGGTCTCCACCATCCTCTATCAACAGCGGCGGCAAACCGTTGCCGGCGCTCTCGATCTCGCTCCCTCTCTGGCGATGCATCGGCGCATCTACCGCGCCATTGCCGCGCGCGACCCGGTTCGGGCCCGCGAAGCAATGAATCGACACCTCGATCAAACGCAGCGTGCCCGCCGTCGCGAGCTCTCCGCCGGAGGCACGAGCCGAAAGAAGCGGACACCTCGCGACAATGGCGCGTCTCGTCCGTCACCGCGCCGCGCCGCGCAGCAGACGCACAAGTAATCGCGCCAGCCGCGCTGGCGCATTGGCAGCGCGTGCCAGATTGACGATAGCGGTCGCGACGAACCGAGATACGAGATCGCCCTTCCCGCGCTCGCCGCTGCGTACCCGCCACGCAAGGCGCGGCCAAGGCCCAAGCCGTCCCCGCCCAAAGTGGTACGACCACTTTGTCTTGACGCCACCCCTGGCCGACGGTAAACAAAGTGTGTGTAGAGAGAAAGTCTCGGCACACTTCTTTTTGCTGCTCTCATTGTTGCGGGCTGGAAAAAAACGTCGCCCGCGGACTTTTGCCAAGCGACTGCCCTCCACCGCAGCAGGTTCGTCAATACCCTGCATCTCCAACGCCAAGGCCCGCTCGCTTCCCAACGTTCGAGCCGGCCAGCCGGAACGGCCATGACCCAGACAGCGCTCGATCCTCGCAAGCTGATCTTCCCCCGCACCGCGTCGCATCGAGGGCGGCTCGTGTCCGTCTCACCGCAGAACAGCGATCTCGCTCATCTCCACTACGGACGCATCCTGCTCGACCCGACCCTGCCGCGCGCCGCATTGGAAACTGGCCGTCGCGAAACGGCGCTCCTGTGCATGGGCGGTCGGTGTCGCGTTACCGTGGACGGCGGCGCTCACGACATCGATCTCTACGACGCGATCTACATTCCGCCGGGGGCCGTCGTCGACGTGACCACCGACACCGAGGTCGATTTGGTGGAGTGCTCTGCGGAGGTGAGCGGCACCTACGCCCTCCAGATCGTCCGTTATCCGGACGTGGTCAAGAGCCCGGCGCTGAAGTTCAGAACCGGAGGCCCGTCCAGCTCGCGCGATCTCAACATCGTCATAGGAGACAATGTCAAGGCTGGCCGCCTCTTGCTCGGATTCACCCGTTCCATTCCAGGAAATTGGACGAGCTGGCCCCCGCACGAGCACTCGACCACGCTCGAGGAGCTCTACGTCTATTTCGACATGCCGGCCCCCGCGTTCGGAATACAGATGGTCTACACGACGCCCGACCAGCCCGAGCTCGTCGCCATCGTGCGAGACGGTGATGCCGTGCTGATGCCGGCCGGCTATCACCCCAACGTTGCGGCTCCCGGTCACTCGATCAATTTCATTTGGATGATGGCCGCGCGACGCGAAGTCGAAGATCGCCAATTCGGCGCGGTCAACATACAACCCGGCTTCGATGAGGGGGGTTCGGGGCTAGAAGCCAGCCGCTCCGCGCCGTCTCGTTGACCGTTCGTCATTCGAATTCGGCGGCTCCGCCTGGAGATTTGCGCTGCCACCGCAGCCGGGTCTCACGACTTCGAAATCGATCGAGCATGCCTCGGTCATAGCAAACAGCAAGGCGAAGAAGGGATTGAGATGCCACGAAGTGGTTCGCCGCCTGCCTGTCGGTCTCGCGTAGCGCCTCCGCCACCGAGGGGCCGCGATGGGCGCCATGCCCTGCTGGCGCTGGGGTCTTGCGTCCTTGGATTCGCTTGTACCTATTATTCCAAATACGATTATTACAATAGTCCACAAGGGGGCATCGACGGAAGTATCGGAGCCGGGACGGCGGGCGGTGGCGCCGGTGCGGGCGTCGGCGAAGCCGGTGCGGGCGGAGCGGGCGGCAATGGAGCGGGCGGCAGTGGAGCGGGCGCCGGTGGAACGGACGGCGGCGGAGGTGGAATGGGGGCAGCCGGAGCAGGCGCAGCCGGACCCGGTGCCGGCAGCGGTGGAACGGCTGACGGTGGAAGCGCCGGAAACGGGGCGGCCGGTAGCCAAGGAGGGTCGGGCGGTGGCTCGGGCTCGGGAGGGGGCGGCGGCGTAGGAGGACAAAGCGATTCGGGACGAGGCGGGCAGGGTGGCGACGACGGTGGAACGTTGGAGGGTGGCCGCGATGGCGCGGGATCGATGGATGCAGCGGTGTTCGATGCGGTAACCGATGGAAGCATCGGCACGGGTGACTTTTGGGTCTCGCCGACGGGCTCCGACGCCAATCCAGGCACGCAAGCGAGTCCGCTCCTGACGTTGCAGAAGGCGGTCCTTCTGGCCGCGCCCGGGACCACGATCTGGATGACCGCTGGTATTCACTCCTACGACGCGCGGGTCGTCATTCGATCGCCCTCCGTGAATACCGACATCCCGGTCGACACGATGGTCAACCCTGCCGTGCCCGGCCCCGTGCAAGACGGGAATGCAGCCAGAATGATCCGGATTTGGGCTGCTCCGGGCGAGCGTCCCCTCATCGACTTCAAGCCACAAAAGGACAAGGCCGGCGCGACGGTGAGCGCCGTTCAGCAAGCTCGTGGAATCATGTTATGGGCACACTATTGGCATATCAGAGGCGTCGATATCAAGGACGCCGCCGATAACTGCATCCACATTGCCGGATCGCACAACATCGTCGAGCACGTCACCATCCACGGCTGCGGCGACACTGGCCTTCAGATCACCGTACCCGCTCCGCTCGAAACCGACGACACGCTGGGCGCCGACAACGAGGTGCTCAATTGCGACTCGTACGAAAATAACGACACCATCACCAGTGGTGAGAATGCAGACGGCTTTGCCGCCAAGGAGCGCATCGGAGCCGGCAACAGGTTCCGCGGGTGCCGCGCGTGGTCCAACGCCGACGACGGATGGGATCTCTCTGCCGCCAACGATCCCGTCATCATCGAAAATTCGTGGGCGTTTGGAGCCGCGCCAGCCACCTCCGGGGTCAATGGCGATGGTCACGGCTTCAAGCTGGGCGGCGAGAGCACCACTGCCGCCCACAAAGTTTATCGGTCCTTTTCGTTTCACAACAAGCAAAACGGATTCACCGCCAGCACCAACCCCGATCTCATCACTTGCGAAGCTTGCGGTGCTTGGGGAAACGGGGGAGCGGCATTCGACCTGGTAGCGCATACCGGGGACGTCACGTTCGGTACGACGATAGACCAAGCAATCGCAATTCAGAGGCGGCCGGACGGTTCGCTTCCTCCCTTGCAATGATTTCGAAGACAGTGCCGCTACCTATTTCGTCAATCGACGAAGATCACCTTTCGAGGAAAGCATGAGAACGTACATGACGAGGCGCGTAGGAATGGCCGTTTCGGCCGTCGCTGGATTTCTCTTGTTTGTAAACTGCGGCGAGTCGAACGACGGCACTCCGGACGCCGGTCGGACCGGCGGCAGCGGCGCAACGGGCAGCGGAGGTAGCACGGGCTCGGGCGGCGCAGCTGGTGCGACGGGCGGCGGCCGCGGCGGCGCGGCTGGCGCGACGGGCGGCACTGGCGCGACGGGCGGCGCTGGCGCGACGGGCGGCACGGCGGGTAGCGGCGGATCGTCGGGCGCTGGAGGTTCCGCTGGCAAGGCCGGCGGATCGGGTAGCGGCGGCGGCCCCCTCGACGGAGGCGCTGGCACGGCGGGTGGCGGCGGCGCAGCGGGGACGGCAGGCACGGGTGGAAGCGCCGGATCGCCCGATGGAGGACGGGATGCCGTCGATGGAGCGGGAGGAAGCGGCGGCGCAGGAGGCGGCAAGGATGGCGGTGCCGGTCAGTCGGGAGCCGCTGGCAAAGCTGGCTCCGACGGTGGCGCCGGCGCGAGCGGGGCCGGAGGCGCGGGCGGCGGCACTGTGGACAGTGGTCCCACCGGATGCCCAACGACGCTCGTCGGGTGGGCCACGGTCAGCGGTGACGGCGTCACGGCGACCACCGGAGGCGGCACCGCCGCACCCGTACGGCCGACGACCGCTGCGCAGTTGATCGCCTACGCCAGCGACGCGACGCCGCGCGTGATCGAAATCGTGGGCACCCTTACCGTGCCAAGCCTGCAGGTCAATTCGAATAAGACGCTGGTTGGTATCGGAAACAACGCCACCATCAACGGCGGTGTCCGCATCCGCGGCTATGCCGACGAGCCGGTACAAAACGTGATTGTCAGAAATCTGCGGGTCAACGGGCTCACCACCGGCGTCGACAACGATGCGATGCAGATCTACTTTGCTCACCACGTCTGGATCGATCACTCCGAAATATGGGACGGGCCGGACGGCAACCTCGATATGTCGCATGCCGTCAACTGGGTCACCGTCTCGTGGACGAAGTTCCGCTACACGCCGAGCTATCAGCGTCCGTCCGGCGAGACGGCCGACCACCGGTTTTCCAGCTTGCTCGGTCACTCCGACGACAACTCCTCCGAGGACAACGGGCGTCTCAAGGTGACGTTTCACCACAACTGGTGGGCGGAGCGGGTGATCGAACGCATGCCCCGAGTTCGTTTCGGGCAGGTGCACGTTTTCAACAACTACTACTCGTCGACGGGCAACAATTACTGCGTTCGGGCTGGCACCAACGCGCACCTTCTCGTGGAAGGCAATTACTTCGATGGCGTCAACAGTCCACACGAGTTCAACGACGCCACCGACGAGACGACCGCCTCGATCACGGCGCGAAACAACACCTACAGCGGCACGACCGGCAATCAGGTCACCGGTGGAGGTGGCACGCCTTTCACGTCGGTGCCGTACACCGCCACCATCGAGCCGGCCTCCGGCATCCCGGCGCTGGTGCAGTCCTGTGCCGGGCCGCGATGAGATAGCCGCTCGTGTAAGCCCGAGGCCGGGGAGAGGGGGGGCTGCTAATCCTTCGTCACGATGCCGAGCGTCGTGGCGCCGGCACCCTTCACGATGTCCATGAAGTGCACGACCTCTCCGTAGGGCGCTTCGTCGTCGATCTTGAAGAACACGACCTTCTGGTTCTTGTATTTGAGCCGGTCGCTGATCTTGTCGGCCAGCGCCTCGGGGGCCACCGGTTCTTGGTTGACCGAAAGCTCGCGATGACCGGTGTACTCCACCACGATGGGCACGACGGTCGGATCGGGCAGCGCGCTGGAGGTGTCCTTCTTGGGAATGTTGGTGGTCAGCTCTTTCAGCATGGAGGGCACCAGCACCATGAAAATGATGAGGAGCACGAGCACCACGTCGATGAGGGGAGTCACGTTGATGTCGCCTTTGGCGCCCTGCTTATTGCCTACGTCCATACCCATGATCGTCGCTCCTCGCTCGTCCTGAGCGCTACGGCTGTTCCTTCAACTCATCGGTGCCGAGCATCACATCGTCGAGCCCCGCCTTGTGCACCGCTTCCATCACCTCGCGTACGGCGCCGTAGGTGGTACGGCTATCGCCTTTGACGAACGCCGTTTTCTCGGGGTGTTTGCGGCGCTCTTCCTCCACCAAGCGCGTCACGTCAGTGGCGGCGGACACGGGCCTTCCCGCCACATAGACGGCCTTGTTCGCCGTCACGGCGATGATGATGTCCTTGCCGTCGTCCGGCTTTCTGGCGTGGTGAGCCGTCTTCGGTAGCTCTACCGGCACGCCGCTGGCGATGATCGGCGTGACCACCATGAAGATGATGAGAAGAACGAGCACGACGTCCACCAAGGGCGTGACGTTGATGTCCGCTTTGACCTTCCCGTTGCGGCGCGTCTCCGACGCGTGAGGTTTGGCGCGCAAGCGATGAAGCCGGAGTCGGTCATTGGGGCTAGGCACGATCATTCTCCCCTTCGTTCATGGGTGACTTCCGGATTCATGGCCAAGTCGACGCTTTCGAATTCCGACGTTCAGCGGCTGGCCATGCCACGGCCTTCGCGCAGCATCGTCTCCAGCATTTCGCCCGCAGTTTCATCGACGTCGATGGTGATCTCGTCGACCCTGTCGATGAAATAGTTGTAAAACCAGACCGAGACGATAGCGACCGCCAGACCGACGGCGGTGGTCAGAAGGGCCTCCGAAATGCCGGTGGATACCGTGGCCAGGCCACCTCCACCGCCCTTGCTCGGGTCTCCCATCGACTGAAAGGCGGTGATGATCCCGAAGACGGTTCCGAAGAGACCCACGAATGGTGCCGACGATGAAATCGTCGCCAGCACGGAGAGGCCGCGTTTCATGGTGGCCAGCTCGCGCGCCTTGACCCGATCCATCGACCGTCCCACGCCGTCCACCATGAGCTCGAGCTCCACGGGATCGGCCGCCTTGGGCCCGAGTCCTTTTACCCCGCGCAGAAACTCTTTGACGCCACTGCCGATGACGCTCGCGACGGGGCTGCCCTTCCATCGCTGGTCGAGGCCCACCACTTCTTCCAGACGGGTGTTGGCGCCGACCATCTGTTGAAGGGCTCCGATGTAGCCAACGGACTGGTTGCGCCCCTTGCGCAGCGCGCGCCAGCGGTCGACGGACACGCCGATGGAATACACGGACATGACGAGCAGGATGAGCACCACGCCCTTGGCGGTCATGCCCATCTGTTGCCACATGTGGTAAATTGAAAAGTCCATTTCCTCAGCTCCTTTGCAGAATGCCGCTCGTTACGGCTGTCGCGTCATTGCGGAAGGTGTTCGTATCGGAAGTTGTAACAAAACCTGACGGCGTGCCCGTCGATGTTGATGGGCTTGTATCTCCAAGTTTTGATCTTCGCCTGAAGCAGCGAATCGGCGGTGGCGTCCATGCTCTTGATGATTTTCACGTCCGACACGTCGCCTTCTTCGGAGACGCAGACCTTGAGCATTGCCCACAGCCGCATGCCCGCGCTGCCGAGAGCGGGAGGCAAAGCCACCCGGTAGCGCGGGTCCTTGCGGGGATCGGTGAGGAGCTGCTGACCCGCGATGTTCGGCGGTAGAAATTTGGGAGCGACGTCCTCCGGCTTGGGTGGCGGTGGCTTT
>Ga0193706_1000114_pt1 | contig 56947 bp, 46 predicted proteins | sample U3c1metaG_FD_160130 | JGI IMG/M metagenome (GOLD analysis project Ga0193706, IMG submission 160130) | Soil microbial communities from a riparian zone of the East river system, Colorado, United States - U3c1 | ecosystem: Environmental > Terrestrial > Soil > Riparian zone | place: USA: East River...
CCAAGGAAAAATCGTGTGGCGGCACAAGCCGCTCCCGATGCACCCCGATGCACCCCTCGCCTCGGAGGCGACCATCGAAGCCTTCAAGCAAAAGGGCGCGGACGGTTTCTGGAAGTTGCATGCCCTGCTCTTCCAGAACCAAAGCACGCCGGAAGGCCTGAAGCGCCCCGCGCTCGAGAAGTACGCGGAGCAACTCGGGCTCGACGCCGCGAAGTTCAAGTCTGCGCTCGACAACAACGCCCACAAGGCGCAAGTCGACGCCGACTCCAAGATCGCCGACGACGCCGGGATCTCCGGCACGCCGGCCTTCGTCATCAACGGTTACTTCTTGAGCGGCGCTCAGCCGTTTCCCAAGTTCAAGAAGCTGATCGACCGGGCGCTCGCCGAAGCGAAGTAGAAGCGAACGTCAAAGAAGAGGAAGGCCCCGACCACGTCGGGGCCTTCTGTTTTTGTGACGCGGGGCAGAACGACGAAACGGCCAACCTTGCGGGTTCGACGAGACGCCAGGTTGCCTTCGTGGCAGCGCCGGGCAAGACTCGGCTTCGTGCCCCCCCGCCCCGCCCGCCGCGTAGAAAACCTCGTTCAGTCGGAAATCCGCCGCATGACACGCGAGTGCGAGCGGGTCGGCGGCATCAACCTCGGTCAAGGGATCTGCGATCTTCCCACCCAGCCGCTGGTGCGCGACGGCGCCATCGCCGCCATTCGCGAAAACCGCAGCACGTATTCGTTCCCCGAGGGGGCGATCGAGCTACGGCGCGCGGTGTCCAGGAAGCTCGAAGCGGAATACGGCATTCGGCGCGACCCGGACTCGGAAATCGCCGTCACCGTCGGCGCCAGCGGTGCTTTCACCGCCACGGTGATGGCGTTGCTCGACCCGGGTGACGGCATTCTGCTCTTCGAGCCTTACTACGGCTATCACCTCAACACCGCGCTTCTCGCGGGACTCGAACCCCAGTTCGTGACCCTCGATCTGCCGGCCTTCGCCTTGGACGAGGCGCGCCTGCGCGCGGCCATTCGGCCGAATACGCGCGCCCTGGTCGTCTGCACGCCCGGCAACCCGAGCGGCAAGATGTTCACCCGGGCCGAGCTCGAAGTCGTCGCGCGCGTGGCGGACGAGCACGATCTTCTGGTGATCACCGACGAGATCTACGAATACTTTCGTTACGACGGCCGCACCCACGTCCCGCCAGCCACGGTCGGCAACCTCGCCGATCGCACCGTGACCATCATGGGACTCTCCAAGACCTTCAGCATCACGGGCTGGCGTCTCGGCTACGCCGTCGCCAAGGCCGAGCTCGCGCGACCCATCGCGCTCGTCAGCGACGTGTATTACGTCTGCGCGCCGACACCGCTGCAGATCGGCGCGGCGGCGGGGTTCGCCGCGCCGCCTTCGTATTTCGAGGAGCTCCGCGCCAGCTACCAGCGCAAACGCGACATGATCTGCGAAGCCTTGGAGACCGCACGGCTTCCGCCGGTGGTGCCCGAAGGTGCCTACTACGTGCTGGCCGATATCTCGCGTTCGAGCTTCCAGGACGCGCGCGCTGCCTCGATTGCATTTCTCGAGCGGAACAAGGTGGCGTCGATTGCCGGAACGGCGTTCTTCCAGGGCGACATCGGAGAACGTTTCTTGCGCTTCTGTTTCGCGAAAGAGGACGACGTCCTTGCCGAAGCGTGCCGGCGGATCCGCGCGGCGCGGCTGTGAGCGTCGCGGCTGGCACGCACAGCCATGACGGCTGAATCCGCGCACCGGCAGTTCATCGTGCCGGCGACCCTTTCCGGGCGCCCGCTCGACGGCGCCTTGAAGACCCTCGCCGCGCTTAGTTGGGGCGACGCGCGCAAGCTGATTCTTCGCGGCAAGATCAAAGTGGCGGGCATTGTCGTCGTCGAAGGCGAGCAACGCGTTCGCGCCGGCGACGTCATCGAAGTCAACCCCAGTGCCCCCCGACCTACCGTAGGCACGACGCTCGATCGATCGCGGCTCGTGTACGTCGATCCGCACGTCGTGGTCGTCGACAAGCCGGCCGGGGTGAGCACCGTCCCCTACGAGGCGCGTGAACGAGGTACGCTCGATCAGCTCGTCGCCGCGCTTTTGCCGACGCGCGGCAAGGGTCCGCCGACGTCCCTCGGCGTGGTGCAGCGGCTCGACAAAGAGACCAGCGGGCTGCTCGTCTTTGCGCGGACCTTCAGCGCCAAAAAGGTGCTCGGCGCGCAGCTTCGCGCGCACACCGTGCATCGCCTTTACCTGGCCATCGCGCACGGTCGCGTACAGAAGGCGACGTTTCGCACTTACCTCGCCCAGAACCGCGGCGACGGGTTGCGCGGCACTTCGCGTTTCGGCAAAGAGGGTCAACTCTCCGTCACCCACGTCGAGCCGGTGCGCACCCTCGATGATGCAACGCTGGTCGCGTGCCGGCTAGAGACGGGCAGAACACACCAGATCCGAATTCACCTCGCCGAGGCAGGGCACCCCCTTCTGGGCGAGCGTGTTTACGTCCGCGACTTCGCGGGCACGCTGCTGCCCGCGCCGCGCCCCATGCTCCACGCCTCCCAGCTCGGTTTCGTGCATCCGGTGCGCGAAGCACCGATGCAATTCGAAGCTCCGCTGCCCGCCGACTTCGCCGAGGTCCTGGCCAAGCTCTCCGGCTGAGTGGGCAGTGCCACCGGGACTGAAGTCGGCTAGGACTTGCCCATGAACCAACCCACCGCCGACAAGCTCCACTACATTCGCATCCCCAAGGCCCAGGGGGGGCGCGCCGAAATGGTGCGTCTCGTTTACGTCCTCTCCGGCAGGCCGTACGTCGACGTTCTTTGCGCGATCGACCAAGCATCCCAATCGAAAGTCGTGAAAAATCCGTTCCAACAATTTCCCGTGGTCGAAACACAGGACGGAAGGTTTCTCTATCAGACGCTCGCCATCATGCATCACGCCGCGCACGGCACGCCGGCGTGGCCGAGCGATCCCAGTCGTCTGACGGACGCGCTCGCGGTGGCGATGGGTGGATACGATCTCTACCAGGCGTTCGGCGGTTTCCCGGCGGACGATCTGGCGGCCAAGAAAAAGTTCGAAGAGAAACGCGCACCGCAGCTCATCACTGGGCTCGGCGAGATCTACGCCTCGCGACCGTTCGCGGCCGGCGAGGTGGCGACGTTCGCCGACTGCGTCGTGGAGGAAGCCGTCGGTTGGTGCACGCGCCGCAACGAAGTCTGTCGCCGACTGTTCGAAGGGAACGGCGCGCTCATGGCGTTCCACGCTCGCTTCGACGCCATTCCCGCGATTCGCGCATTTCGCGCGCGCCAAGCCGCCGCGCGACAGAGCGACGAGAGCGTGTGATCGCGGCGAGCGCCCGGACCGCTACTTTCCCGCGCGCTCCTCGATTGCCGCCATGGCCGCCCCCAGCGCGTTGTCGCGGCGCATACACGACCAGCAATCGCCGAGACCGAGAAAGCCGCAACCCTTGGGGATCTGCAGGGTGCGCAGCGACGCCAGGAGCCGTCCGTCTCCCTGCTCTTTGGCACGGACGAGCAGCGCCTTTTTCGATTCGCAGCTGGTGGCTGCGCGAAACTCGATCACCAGCGCGAGCGCAGGCGACATCCGCGCCTTGACTTCGGACTTGGCGAGCGACTGCTTCACCCGCGCGAGCGCGCGCGAAGAGAGCCCCTTGGTCGTCGAGAGATCGTAAAGAAGGTCCGGCCCCTTCCCTCCGAGCCCGCTCTCCATCAGCGTGAAAGCGGCATCCGCCGACTCGGTCGGGCCTTGCACCGCCGTCTTGACCGCCTCTTCCACGTCCTGATCGTCGATGGCACGTTCGCTCACCGCGACCAGCTTCGCCACCGCTCGCATCGCGTCGGCACCGCGCTTTTCGCTGGTGTGGGCGCGCACGAGCGCCCGCCAAACCGCCGGGTCTTCGGGGAACCGCACCGTGAGCTCCCCGAGCGCCGCGGAACCGGCCGTCTCCGCCGCTGCCAGCACGTCGGAAGGCGCCAGCGCGGGAGGAGGCTTCGAAGGCCGGGATTCCCCCGCGCCGACGGCCGCTTCACCGGTCCGCCCCCCGGCCGGCGATGAGCCGCGCAGGAGTGCGACACCGGCAATGAAGAGGAGCAGAAGGAGAAACCCCCCGCCGGCGACGAGCACGATGGGAGGTACATGGGCGGCGACCTCGCGGATCTTCGCGACGACGATAGTGATCGCTCTCGCGGCGCCGCGGCCAGGTTGCGTGTCCGACACGGGCGTCCCCGCCGCTGCCGTATCGGCCGTCCCGGCGTTCGGCCCAAAGGGCGACATGCCCGCGCGCGGTGACGTCGCTTGCCTCAGCGAGGTCGCCCGCCCGAGCGGCGTCGTGTTCAAACGACCGACGGGCGGATCGGTGGCCGCTTCACCAAAAGCGCAGGTCTCCAGCGCATCGAGCACCTCCCGCGCGTCCTGAAAGCGGCCCTTGGCTTCTTTGTCGAGCAGGCGCCGCACCGCCGTTTCGATCGATTCGGGCACTTGCACCGACGCATTCTTGCTGGCGATGGTGGGGGGATCGGACGTGACTTTCATTCCCAGCAGCGCCACCTTGCTATCTGCATCGAAGGGTCGCACGCCGCTCAGCATTTCGAAGAGGATGACGCCGAGCGCATAGAGGTCGGCTCGAGCATCGACCTCTTGTCCCAGGGCCTGCTCGGGCGCCATGTACTCGGGCGTGCCGTACACCATCCCGAGCTGCGTCAGCACTTGCCCACCCTCGTTGCCCGCGCCCCGAAATGAAAGCTCGCCGACCGGCACCTTGGCGATCCCGAAGTCGAGCACCTTGACGAAATCGGGGTCGCCGTCACGTACGACGAGCATCACGTTCTCGGGCTTGAGATCGCGGTGCACGATGCCGAGCATCGTCGCCCGCGCGAGCGCGGAAGCAATCTGATGCGCAATGTGCAAGGCGCGTCGCGCCTCGAGCGGACCTTTCTCGATGAGGTCGCGCAGGCTCGTCCCTTCCACGTACTCGAGCACCAAGAAGAACGCGCCGTTGTCGAGCTTGCCGAAATCGGTGGCCGCCGCCACGTTGGGATGCTCGATGTGGGCCGCCGCCATCGCCTCGCGTTCGAAACGAGCAACCATCTCCGGCAAGCGCATCATCTCGGCGTGGAGCACTTTGACGGCCAGCCGTTTTCGCATCAGCACGTGCTCGGCCAAGTACACCGCGCCCATACCGCCTTCCCCGAGCAGCGATTCGATGCGATAGCGATCGGAGAGCACCCTGCCGATCAAGCCGAGGGCCTCGGAGGGGGAAGCGCGAGAGGATTCGAGTCCGGACGATGTCATGGAAACCGAGCGCTTCGGCCGCCAGCCGAACCCCGCCATCGGGGGGACGAAAGCGAAACGCTTTCGAGGAGATTAACAAAGACTAGGACGCATCTCATGACTAGCAACCCTGCCGGCCGCGCGGCGGGGGCCCCCCTGGTCCGCGCCGCTCGAGGCACGTGCTACAAGAGGCCAATGATCATCGAGACCTTGCCGGTCGGCCCCTTGCAGTGCAACTGCTCGCTTCTGGTCGACGAGGACACCCGCCGGGCCATCGTCATCGACCCCGGAGGCGACTTCGAGAAGATCCGCGCGCTCATCGAAAAGGCGGGCGCCCAGGTCGCCGCCATCGTTCATACGCACACGCACATCGATCACGTCGGCGCCACGGCGCCGCTCCAGCGCTTGACATCGGCGCGCGCCAGCATTCACGAAGCCGATCGACCGCTCTACGACCTTCTTCCGGTCCAAGCGGAGATGCTCGGCATTCCGCTTCCCGAAATCTGCGACATCGAGGGGGACCTCACCGACGAGCTCGTCGTGCGCGCGGGAGGCATCGAGCTCATCGTGCTCCACACGCCCGGACACACCCCGGGCAGCGTCTCCTTCGTCGTGCACGACGATGACGCTTCGGTGGCTTTCACCGGCGACACCCTCTTTCGCCGAGGCATCGGCCGCACCGATCTGTGGGGCGGCGACAGCGACCTCATCTACCGGTCGCTGCGCAATCGCCTGATGACGCTCGACGAAGGCACGCATGTCATCGCCGGACACGGTCCGCCCACCACCATCGGCGAGGAGAGGCGCGCGAACCCCTTTCTGCGGGTCGCCTGATCGCCGCCGAACGCCCCATGGCGCCACCCGCCCCCTCCACTTTCTCCGAAAGCGTGCGACAGGTGCTCGCTTCGCGCGAGCGTGCGCAAGCGGAGAGCAGCGCGCTACAGCGCGCATCGGTGCTGCTCGCGCTGTTTCCGATTCCTCCCCGAGAAACGCCGCACCTCTGGCTCGTACGTCGCTCCGAAGAGCTGCGTACGCACCGCGGACAAGTCGCGCTCCCCGGCGGAAAGCGCGAGCCCAAAGACGCCGATTTCTTGGAGACGGCGTTGCGTGAATCGCACGAGGAGATTGGCCTTCCTCCGAGCGAGGTCGACGTGCTCGGCGTGCTCGACGACCGCGAGACCAGCACCGGCTATCTGATCACGCCCTACGTCGGCTGGATCGCGAACCCGTTCACGCCCGAACCTCTTGCCACCGAGGTGGCCCGCGTTTTCTCGGTGCCCCTCGCGGCCTTCGCGGACGAGCCGCGGCGCACGCGCATCCCCTGGCAGGGCGCCGAGCGCGAGGTGCTCTCTTACGAGGTCGCCGGCGAGCTCGTGTGGGGCGCGACGGCGAGCATACTCCGCCATTTCATCGAGCTCATCACGCCGTCGCTCGCGCGCTATCTTCAATAGGGATTGTCGTCGCTCGGCTTGGGCGGGGGGGGCAGCTTGGGCTTTTTCTCGACGGGCGGAGGCGGGGGCGTCATGCCTTCGTCGCCGCTGGGAGGCAGCGGTTTGGGCGCCGCTTTGGGCTTCGGCGGGGCGGGGACCGGCGTCGGCTTCTCCGCGGGGGCAGCGGCGGGTGTCGTGTCCCCGGCCGGCGGAGAGCGCGGCGCGGCAGCCGCGCTCGCGGCAGCAGGCACTTTGCCGGCGACAGTCGCCGCAGCGGAAGCTGCCGGCGCGAGGCTCGCCGCGGGCGCCGCAGCGGCGGGGTCAGTCGGTGCAGCGGCGGCCGGCACGGGCGTCGGGGCAGGTGTGGGCGCGGGCAAAGGCGCCGCGGTCATCGGCGGAGGTGCGATTTGCACAGCGGGAGGCGGCGTATCGACGGGAGCGGGAGACTGCTTTTGCCACCCCACGTAGGCGGCGGCGGCCGCGCCAGCGACGACCAAGAGGGAGATCCCCACCTTGCCGCCCGAACCCTTCTTGCGCCCCGAGGGCTCGACGAGCGCGGGAGCTGCGTCGGCACGCGCAGGTTGGCTGGTCGGTCGCCCGGAGGGGCGCTTGCCGGCAGCGATGCGACCATCGGAAGGGCGATTGCCCGTCGTCGCGCTCGGTGCTGGGCGACGTTCGGCCGTAGCCGGGGCCGCGGCACGTCCCGACGGCGCCGCCGGCTCAGGTTCGGGTTCTTTGTGGGCCGCTCGCGCAGCTTCGGCGGGTGATGCCGGCGAACCGAGCTCCTCCATCGATCCGCCCGCGCCACGCAGCGCCTCTTCGAGCAGCTGGGCCGCCTGCTTCATCACGGTCCGCTCTTCCGGCGGCGGCATGTCACCGATGGAGTCCGTCTTGGGAAACATCGGTGCGGGCGCGGGCCCAGCCGGCGCGCTCGACCGCGGGCGCGGGGGCTGCGCGGCGGCCGCGGCGATCGCCTCGGCGCCGAGACCGATCATCGTCGCCTTGCGAACATTGGCTTTGGCCGCTCCATCGGCGGGCGCGCGCGGTGCAGCGGCGGCAGCCGGCGGTGAGCTCTTGCCCGACGATCCCGCGCGCGGAGCCGCAGCTGGTGCCGATGCGTGCGCCGCCGCAGGAGCTTCCGCAGGTGGCATGGAGCCGTCATCGTCGAAGGCCGAAACGCCGCCACCCTTGGAGACCACGAGGCGATCGATGAGATTGCGCGAGGCTTCGTCCACTTTGATGAACTTCACCCCCATGCCGGCGGGCTTGTCCGGTCCCGTGCCAGCGGCATCGCGCTTCCACACCACGCGACCCACGCCCTGCAACATTGCCGTCTCGTCGGCGATGCGGATCTCGAACTTCAGCAGCGTGCCCGGCAAAAACGGAGATGGCGTCTTGATGAAGATGCCGCCCCGACTCACGTCGTGCGAGTGATGCTCGATGAATTCGTCGACCGTCGCGCTCTTGTAGCGGACCGTCATCGTCAGCACTTTCGCGCGCGGGTCTTTACGGGTTTCCTGAGCCATCGCAAACCTTCCCTCGGGAATGCCCCCTCGCCGCTGATCCAAGAGCCGGGTCGATAAGGGTGATAGAGCGAGACCTACACATCGCATCGTACCGACGTTTTGAGAGAAAGCCCAGTTTGGTAGGTCCCCTGCCGGGGGGCCGTCCGAGGCAAACAGAGCAGACGTACCACCTCCTGTGGTCGTGTCTCACCTGAGAGCAGGTTCGATGAAATCGGAACGGCGACTCGGTTTTCGGCCACGGGGGCCGCAGTCCGACCAACGACGAAACTGCTCGCACGCTTGGCGTGGTACGTTCCTCAGTACCGTGAATACCGTGTCACAGGATCGCCATTTTCGAGCGCACGGTCGCCGCCGCGTCGATCTTTCGGCCTCTCTTCGCCGCCCCTCGCATGAGCAGGACGAGGCGATTCGCATCGTCGATCTCAGCCTCGCCGGCGCATGCATCGAAGTCGACCAGCCGCTCCCCCCCGGCACGCGCGTCCGCCTGGAGATCGTGGCGCCGACGCTCTGGGACCCGGTCATCGTGCGTTGCCGGACCGTGTGGAGCGGCGCGCCATCTTCGCCGCGCTCCGGGCTCTCGTTCGAGCACAGCGAATCGGCCCTCGTGTTTGCGCTCTTCGAGCTGCTCGAGGCCCACGCCTACGAGTCCTAACTCTCTCGCCCTCAGGCTAATCCCGCGGTAAGCGATACGTCATGGTCGGGGCGAGCTGTTCGCGCCGACGCACGACTTCGCGCTGCAGTCGTGCGCGCGCTTCGTCGCGCGCATCGACGAGCCGCAGCGGTTTCTTCTTCAGGCTCTTGTCGCTGAGGAGCGCATAGGTCAGCCAAGGGAACACCGCCGTCACGTCGGCATGGACATAGACGCTGCCACTGGCGACGCTCTCGGCGCTGACTTTGCCCCAGGTATGCCCTTCCCCCGCAGGGCAGCTGGAGAGCGCGCCATTGTCGACCGGGTCGACGCAGAACTGCACGTCGATGTCGAACCCGTGCGTGGGGACGCCGAGGATCTGGTCGAGCAGCGGCTCGCCCTGCAGCGTGTAATTTTTGGGAACGCCGCCGCCCAAGATCCACACCGCCATCTTCCGCTTCAAGGTCGAAAAACAATGGTGCTGCACGGCCCCCATCTCGAAGACGTCGTCGTTGATGTCGAGATCGAGCTTGAACACGTCCCCCAACATGGCGCGCAGCTTCACGATGTTGAGGAAGATCGACCCATCCTGCACCGCGCCGACGAAAATGGGGACGCCCCATCGGTACGCCGTCGAGAGCAGAGACGGCTCTTTGACGCCGAGCGCCTTCTCGATGGCCAGCATCTCGCGACCGAGCAAATAGTGAAGCTCGCTCGTCGTCATCCGCTTCTGGAAAGCCGGCTTCTGCAAAAGTGCGCTGAAAAGCTTGTCCGTCTCGAGCAGCGTCTCTTCGTAAAAGCCGAGATCGTAGATGCGGATGATGCGCGCCAGCCGCAGATGCAAGTCACCGGCATTGGGATCGATCTCGCGGATGCGATGCCCGATGATGCGATGCGCATCGTGGTAGAGGTTGGCCCCGGTGGTGGTGATGCAGTCGATGACACCGCGCTCCAAGAGCGGAATCAGACATGACTGGTGAAGCCCGGCCGGGGTCATCGCTCCGGAAAGGGTGAGGAACACCGCGTGCCGCTCGGTGATGCTCTTTTTCATCAGTTGGTAGGCGGTGCGCTCCTGGCGTCCCACGTAGGCGGGGAAGGCGCCCTCGATGATCTCGCTCGGGCGCTCGCGGCCGGTGATGCGACGCGGCCGGACGTCCCGCGCGCGCTGAAAGCTCCGTCGTACGGTGTTTTTTTCGCCTCGCTTGGGCATGGGGAGGCGTTCTTAGCACGTCTTTACGCGCTTCGTGGAAGAGCGTTCTTCGTCGGCGTCGACCCGAAGCGGCGGACCGTCAGCGTCAGGAGCGTCGACCGAGGGCGTCCAGCAATTTCCGATGAATGCCGCCGAAGGCGCCGTTCGACAGGAGCGCAATCGTATCCCCGTCACGCGCCTCCGCGGCCAGGCTTCTCACGATGGCATCGACATCGGGTGGAGCGGCAGCGCGGGGCCCCGACGCAGCGATGGCCTGCACGAGCCGCGAGACATCGAGGCGCTCCTCCACCGGGATGTTGGCACGCCCGAGGGGCGCAATGATGACGTTATCGGCGACGCGGAAAGCCTCGCCATAGGCCGTCTGATGCAGCGCGCGGCACGCCGTCGCGCTGCGCGGCTCGAAAACGGCGAAGAGCTTGCCCGATGGATGCTTGGCGCGCAGAGCGCGCAGCGTTTCGCTCACCGCCGTCGGATGGTGCGCGTAGTCGTCGTAGACGCGCACTCCGGCGACCTCGCCGACCAGATCTTGTCGGCGCCGCACGCCTTGGAAGGTGGAGATGGCGCGCACCAGCTCGCGCACGGGACACCCGTACCCTTCGGCTGCCGCGGCGATGGCGGCCACCGCATTGCGCACGTTGTGTACGCCCGGCGAAGAGGTGCGCATCCGGCCGCAAGCGACGCCGCCGATGTAGAGATCGAACTCCTGCATCCCGTCGACGATGGTGCCCGGTGCCCCGAGCCACTCGGGCTGCACGCCGAACGTGTCGTCACCCTCGAGCGCGTAGTAGCTCACGCGGCACGGCGCCGAAGCACGCGTCGTCTCCACGACGTGCCGCTCGTTGCCAGCAGCCACGACGAGTCCCGAGGCCGGCATCCGCCGCAAGAACTCGTGGAACGCCTCCAGGTACGAAGCGTCGGTCGGATAGATGTCGATGTGGTCGTGCTCGATCGAAGTCACGATCGCCACCTCGGCGCGGTAGTGCCAGAACTTGGGCGTCTTCTCGAAGAAGGCGGTGTCGTATTCGTCCCCCTCCACGACGAAGGGAACGCTGGAGAAACGCGCCTCGGCCTGCACGAAGGCCGCCCGCGCTTCGTCGTGTTCGGGACTGACATGGAGTCGATGCGGCGCCGGCTCGGGCGCCGGTGGCGCGCGAAAACTGGCGGTGAAGTTCTTGGGGAGCCCGCCGATGAAAAACCCTGGACGCTTGCCCGCTGCGTCCAGAAGCCAAGCCACCATGGCGCTCGTCGTCGTCTTGCCATGCGTTCCGGCGACGACGAGTGGCGAGCAGCCCGCCGGCGCGAGGACATGATCGACCAGCGCGTGTGGCATCGTCGTCACCCGGAGCCCGCCGTCGATGGCAGCACGGGCTTCGACGTTGTCGGGGCCGCAGACGTTGCCGACCACTACACAGTCGGGCCGTGGCTCGAGGTGCGCCGGGTCGAAACCGATCATGCAGCGCACGCCCCAGCCCTCGAGCTCCGGTCCCACCGGAGGGTCGAAACGAACATCCGACCCGCTCACGTCGTGTCCGAGCGCGCGGAGCAATCCGGCGAGCGCGCCCATGCCGCTGCCGGCGACGCCTACGAAGTGGATGTGCACGACGCCCCTGCGAGCCTGGATGCCACGTGGTCCGAACCTGGCGATGAGACGCGAAGCGGCGCGTTCATTCGAGCCGCCGGATCACGTGATAGCCGAACGGCGATTCGATGACGGGGCTGATCTCGCCGACCTCGAGCGCAAACGCGGCGTCGGAAAAAGCCTTCACCATCCGGTCGCGCGTGAACTTGCCGAGCGCGCCGCGCCGCGCCGCGCCGCCGGGCTCGTCGGTGTAGGCCGACACCACCTTGTCGAAATCCTGGCCCCGTTTGATGGCATCGAGCGCCTCGACCGCGCGGATGCGCGCCTCCTCCTTGCTGCGCTTGATGCTGCGCGCCGCGGACTTGGACCCCTGGTACATCACCAGCAGGTGCTGCGCGGCGATCTCCTCGGGTTGCGCGTTCGCCGGATTCGCCGAAGCGGGGTTGTCGGGGTCGATCGTCTCCACCGGGGCGGCGGGCAGCGCAGGTTCGGGCGGGCGAGGAACACGCCCGATACCGGTCAGCGTCCCGTCACACGCCGCAAGCGCGCAAACGAGGCCACAAAGAGGGACGAACCGGAGCTTCCACATGAGAGACCGGGTTTTCGCAGGGACGCGACCGCTACGCAAGTCGCTAGGACGCGGATGTGCCGGTTCGGGAGAGAAGGGCGCGCCGGCGGTTTGGGCTTGACCGGGCCACGCGGTTCGACCATCGAACGAAGGAGCATGCCTCGCAAAGTCGTTGTGGTCGGCGTCTCGCTTCTCGCAGCTTGCTTCTCGGGTGCGGCGTTCGCCCAAGCCCCGGCCGCGGCGGGTGCGCGCCAATCGGGAGGACCGATCGACGAAGCCGAGAAAGGGCTGTGGGACGCCACGCCCGCCACGCGGCGCAGCGGCTTCACGGCCGGCCTCATGGGGGGACTCTCCTTCGGCACCGTGGTCGGCTACCCGAACGACTTCTCCAAGTGGGACCAGCCCGCCTACCGCTCGGCCACCTCCGGCATCGGCAACGGCGGAACGCTCTACCTCGGCGGTGCGCTCACCGATTGGTTCACCTTCGCCATCGGATTCGAAGGATCGACCTACGGCGGCAGCCGCAACTTTACCCGAGAATGGGCGATCCTCTTTCACACCGAGGCGTTTCCCCTCTTCTCGCTGGGTGGCGGGTACCGGGACATCGGCATTTTTGTCGACATCGGAACGGGAATGGCCACCATCAACCGCCGCACGGACGAAGCCGAATATTCGTCGAGCGGCTCACTCTCCATCGCAGGGCTCGGCGCTTTTTGGGAGACGTGGCGCCTGGCCGGACACCTCGCTCTCGGCCCCTTCCTCTCGGGGACATTCCAGTCGAGCGATTCGGTGACCCGCGTGTTCGGTCTCGCCGGGTTTCGCGCCGCCTTCTACGGCGGTCCGTAGAAAGCACTCATCCGGCCACGAGGACGATCTTCGTGATTTCCGGCGGGGCGCCCACGCGGGTCGGCGGTCCCACCGTGCCGAATCCGCGGTTCACGTAGAGCTGCATCGTCCCCACCTGGTAGGACCCTTCGACGTAGCGATAGAAAAGGTCGATGGGCCGAAACCCGAGGTTGATCTGACCACCGTGGGTGTGGCCACTGAGCTGCAGATCCACGCCCGCCGGAGCGGCGATCGCAGCAAACCGCGGCTGATGCGCGAGGAGCACCGAGGCCAGGTCGGGCGGCACCATCGATTGGGCGAGAGCGAGATTGGGTCCCATGCCCTGCCTTTGGCCAGCGCGCGCAGAGAGATCGTCCACGCCGAGAAGCGCAAAGCCCCCGCCGTCCCCCGGGGCAATGATGCGGCCGCGGTTGACGAGCACGTCGATACCGGCGCGGCGCATACCGCCGAGCACGGCGTTTTCGCCCGTGTAGTAGTCATGATTGCCGGGGATGCAGACCACGCCCTCGCGGGCCGCGAGCGCGCCCAGGCGACGGGCGGCGATGGGAACATAGTGGGGATCCACGTCGACGATGTCGCCGGTGATGACGATGAGATCGGCGCGGATCCGATCGAGGAGCCCGAGCCCCATGTCGAGCTCGCGCTCTCCGATGAAGGTGCCCACGTGAAGATCGGAAAGCTGCACGATGGTAAAACCATCGAGCGCCCTCGGAAGCTTCGGCAGACGGACAGCGATCTCCTCGATCGACCACTCGTACCGCCCGCGCAGGGTCCCCCAACCGAGCGTTGACCCCGAGGCGGCGAAGGCAACGGCTCCTACCGCGCGTTCCAGCACTCGTCGTCGGTCGAGCTGCGCCGCGTCCGGCGAGAGAGCGCCCTTTCGGCGCGCCCATCTCGATTCGCACCAGCGGCCCGCGCGATAAAGACCGATGACGGCCATGGTCATCGCCACCACGATATGCCAGAGCATCCCCGAGGCCGCGATGATCGACCACGTCGCCGTGCGCGGATGGAAAAACGCCGCCACGCGGGCGAGCGGCAGGCAGAAGAGCAAGATGAAAACGGCGAGCTTGGGCCGCCGGTAGTGTTGCACCCAGCGCGGCGCCGCGCGCCCGAGCCAGCGCCAAGCCGCCCAATGCAAGAGGGCGAAAAGCGCGTAGGCGAGGAGAAAGCCGATGAGCCACGTCGCTCTCATCCTCACGTCGTGCACCCGCTCACCACGCGCTCGTGGCCGCCGTAGTCGTTGTCGACAGCGATGTCGGTAAAACCCGCCTCCGCAAAGAGCGCCTTCACTCCCTCAGCTTGACCCGCGCCCATCTCGACGGCGAGCACGCCCCCCGGACGCAGCCTCGCGCGGGCCCCTGCAACTACGCGCCTTAGAACGGCCAGACCGTCGGGGCCGCCCGTCAACGCCATGCGCGGCTCGAAACCACGCACATCTGCGGGAAGGGCAGCGAACTCGGGGTCCGCGATGTACGGCGGATTCGCGGTAATGAGCTCGAAGCGAAGCCCGGCGAGCCCGGCGAGCGACTCGAACAGATCGCCCAGCAGAAAGGCCATCTGAAAGACCGCACCCAGTCGGATCGCGTTCGTGACGGCGACGGCGAGCGCGTCGGGCGACAGATCGACGGCGAACACTTTACAAGTCGGTCGCTCCCGCGCGAGCGACACCGCCACGCACCCCGAGCCCGTACACAAATCGAGGTACCGGCCACCCATCGACGAAGCCATCGTTCGGCGCAGGGCCGTTTCCACCAAGATCTCGGTGTCGGGTCGCGGGACGAGCACGCGCTTGTCGATGTGGAACACGCGACCGTAAAACTCTTTTTCCCCGCGAATGTAAGCCACCGGTTCGCCGGAGCGGCGCCGCCGGATGAGCTCGCGATAACGGGCCAGCTCGCCGTCGTCGAGGGGCCGCGTTGGCTCGATGATGACGTGCATCCGATCGATCTTCAGCGCATACGCCAGCAAGAGCTCCGCCTCGAAGCGCGGGCTCTCGATACCTCGCCGGCGAAAGTCATCGGCCGCCCAACTGACGACGCGGCCGACCGTCCAGGCCTCGGTCATGCCATGAGAGCCTTGCGTTCCTCCGCAACGGCTTTTTCCACCTCGGCCCGTAGCTCGTCGCGCCGGCGTTCGGTGCGCGCCTCGAAGCGGAGCACGAGCACGGGGCCGGTGTTGGACGCGCGTACCAGTCCCCACGCGCCGTCGCCGAAGAGGATGCGGGCGCCGTCGACGTCGATGACTTCGTATTTCTTGCGGTAGCGATCGCGCACCAGCTCCACCACCTCGAACTTGAGATCGTCGGGGCACTCCACGCGCAGCTCCGGCGTCACGAACGTCTTGGGGAGATCGGCGAGAAGCTCGCCGATCGTCTTTTTGGACTGGGCCAGGATCTGCAGAAGGCGCAGCGCACCGTAGATGCCGTCGTCGTAGCCGTAGTAACGATCGGCAAAAAAGAGGTGACCGCTCATTTCCCCGGCCAAGAGCGCCCCCTCCTCCTTCATCTTGGTCTTGATGTTGGAATGACCCGTCTTCCACAAGATGGGACGGCCCCCGTGCTTTTCGATGTCCTCGTACAGCGTCTGGGAGCACTTCACTTCGCCGAGGATCGCGGCGCCGGGGTGCTGTCGCAGCACGTCGCGTGCAAAAAGGACCATCAGTTTGTCGCCCCAGACGACCTCTCCCGTCGAGTCGACCGCGCCGAGACGGTCACCGTCGCCGTCCCAAGCGATGCCCACCGACGCCTTGGTCTCCTTGACCCGGGCGATGAGCGCGGCGAGGTTGGCCACGACGGTGGGGTCGGGGTGGTGATTGGGAAAGCGCCCGTCCATCTCGCAGAAGAGCGGATCCGGATCGAGACCGGCACGGCGAAGCGCAGCGATGCCGAGTGGTCCGGCCGAGCCGTTGCCGGCGTCGACGACGACGCGCAGCCCGCTTCCGCCGAGCTCGATGCCCTCCGCCAGCCGCGCGACATAGGCTTCGGAGACGTCGTTTTTGCGCATCGAGCCCGCGGCGCCCGTCGGCCGCGGCAGAGGCAGCGCCACGCGGTCGCGCAAATGACGGATGTCTTCGCCGAAAAAGGACGCCTTGCCCTTCATCAGCTTGAGACCGTTCTCGTCGCCGGGGTTGTGGCTGCCGGTGATCATGACGCCCCCGTCCGCGTCGAGGTGGTGGACGGCGAAGTAGAGAAGCGGCGTCGGTCCCACGCCGATGTCGATCACATCGACTCCCGCCCGCGTCAGTCCTTCCGAGAGTGCTTCGAAGATGCGCGACGACGAGAGGCGGCAGTCACGTCCCACCGCGATGTTGAGCTTTTTTCCTTTCGGCGCTTGTTCGATCACCGCGGCGGCAAACGCCTCACCCGTCGCGCGGATGAGATCACTGGAGAGCTCGCGATCTGCGATCCCCCGTATGTCGTATTCGCGGAAAACGTGCGCCGGAACTAGCATAGGCTGCACTCTTAGCAGGCCCTACGCACCTGCACTAGAGCAAGACAAACCGTCCGAGAGCCGTCAGGGCGCCTTTCCTGCGGCCCCTGGAGCGTCGCCGGAGGAGGGTACTTCGTCGTTCAATCCGTTCCGAGCGGCCTCCAGCACGACAGGATTTGGCAGACGGTCCCCCGTCGTCCCGTGCCAACTGCCTGACGCAAAAAGCAGCCGTCCGTTGGCGAGCCGGTACACCAGCCACGGCGCAAAGTAGGCCTTCGGGGGCGGAAGTACCCACCCCCCAGGAAGCCACGTCCAGCGCTTTCCCTGCCACGCCCACTCGCCGTCCACCCACACTGCACCCGCATCGCGCGGGGGGGGCGGGACGACCTCGACGCGAGCGGCAGGCGGGGGATAGGGGACGTCGATGTAGTTCGTGCTTACGGCCGGGTGCGGCCCAGTCGGCGGGGCCGGGAAGGCGGACCCGCACGCCATTGCCAAGAGCCCGGCGAGGAAGACTCGGCCAGGCAGCGTCACCCTGAAAGTCCGAACCATCTGACGTACTCCGCGACCGATGGACCGAGAAAGAGATACTCGAGCATGGCCAGCGCGAGAAAGGGACCAAAAGCGATCCTCGCGAGCCCGACGGTTCCCGCCGGTGCAGCCTCGTAGAGCGGATCGCGGGCGAGCTCCGCTTCGGCGGTGGCGCGTTCTTCCGGGGTCAACTTCGCCAGTGCCCGTTCGGTTTCCTCCCTCTCTTGCTGCACGGCCGCCGGCTCATCGATGCGACCGTGGACGAGAAGGACGACCAGCGCCGCCACGGTTCCTTGCACCGCGCCGGCGAGAAGCGCGAAAACCGCGCCGCTCCAGCCAAACCAGGCGCCCGCCATCATCACCAGCTTGGCGTCCCCCAAACCCATCCCCGTGCGTCCGCGAATCCAGCGGTAGAGCACGGCGAAAGGAAGCCAAACGATCGCGAACCCGACGGCGGCACCGACGAGCGTATCGACGAGATCGAGGTCGGGGCGGAGGGAAAACGTACCGACGCCGACGACGGTCCCTCCGATCGAGATCGCATCGGGAACATACATATGCTCGAGATCGATGAAAGCGACCGCGACCAGCGCGAGCGCAAAGACGAGGTACGCGAAGAAGACCGCCGCCGCGCGCCCGACCGACGTTTCGTCTGCCGTCGGCAGCACCAACACTTCGACGATGGCCCACGCCAAAAGTCCCCCCGCGAGCTCGACCAGCGGATAGCGCGGCGAGATCTTCGCCTTGCAACACCTCGCCCGGCCGCCGAGCGCGAGGTACGAGACGATCGGCACGTTGTCGTAGAAACGCAGCCTCTTACCGCACGCCGGACAGTGCGACGGCGGACGCACGATGCTCATACCGCGCGGCACGCGATGAATGACGACGTTGAGAAAGCTCCCGCCGAAAAGCCCGAGGACGATTGTGTACGCGCGGACGATCGCGGCCGGAAGATCAGCGAGCAGCATTACGCCGCGTGGCGCCCGTGAAGCGCCGAGCTCGAGCGCGCCCGCTCGGGAACCCCGCCCTTTAAAGCCCCGCCCGGTCGAAAACTAGTCGGTACAGGGACCCTCGGCGTCCGCATCGCGCTTTGATATCAGCCCTGCGGGAAGCCTCCAAGTTGGTCGATCGCTCTCGGGTCGGATCTTTCGATCGTTGGTAGGCACCTTCTGCTCAGCACGTACACGTCGTGATTGGTCATTCGATTCTGGCATCGTGTCCATTGTCCTTTGGAGTCAAAGCAAACTCCGTGCCCCTTCTATTCAAGACTGTTTCACTACCATGCTGCGCGGCTTTCAGCCAAACAACACGCATTCCTTGTGTGCGGGAGGAATTGAGAGCGATCAACTCCTTCGCGCGAACGGTATTTCGCGCGAAAGACTTGAGCAGCTTTGTGCGGCGAACGCGTGAAATTTGCGCAAGAACGCAGGGAGCACGACCGTGCGATCACGGTGTCGAAAACGACGCGCGGACGCGACGGTTCGACGCATTGCGACGTAGCCGAGCTCTGCCATCGCTCGAATGCGTCAAACCATTTTCTCGGGTCGCACCCAGGCGTCGAATTGCTCACCCGTCAGGAGACCGAGCTCGACAGCGACTTCGCGCAGGGTCTTGCCTTGCTTGTGCGCCGTCTTCGCGATCTTGGCGGCATTGTCGTAGCCGATGTGGGGATTGAGCGCCGTGACGAGCATGAGCGAATTGTCGAGGTTGTGTTGGATGCGCTCGCGGTTCGGCTCGATGCCAACGACACAGTGCTCGCGCAAGCTGTCCGACCCGTCGGCCAGGAGACGCACGCTCTGCAAGAAGTTGTGGATGATGACCGGCTTGAAGACGTTGAGCTCGAAATTGCCGGACGCGCCACCGATGTTGATGGCGACGTCGTTGCCCATCACTTGCGCGGCGAGCATGGTGACTGCCTCGCACTGGGTCGGATTCACCTTGCCGGGCATGATCGAGCTGCCGGGCTCGTTCTCCGGAATCGTGATCTCGCCGAGGCCGCTGCGCGGGCCGGACGCGAGCCAGCGGATGTCGTTGGCGATCTTGGTGAGCGACGCGGCGAGCGTCTTCAACGCTCCGTGCGCATGAACGAGGGCGTCATTGGCGGCGAGCGCTTCGAACTTGTTGGGCGCCGTCACGTAGGGATGGGCGGTGAGCTCGGCCAGCTTCTTGGCCACGCGCACGGCGTACTCGGGGTGGGCATTGAGGCCCGTTCCGACCGCGGTCCCGCCGAGCGCGAGCTCGCAGAGATGCGGCAGCGCGGCTTCGCAGTGGGTGAGGCCATGCTCGAGCTGAGCGACGTAGCCCGAGAACTCCTGTCCGAGGGTGAGCGGCACGGCGTCCTGCAGGTGCGTGCGCCCGATCTTCACCACCGAACGAAACGCGCCGGCCTTGTCGGCAAGCGCGGTCTTGAGCCGCCCGATGGCGGGCAGAAGATGTTCTTTCATCTGTCCGACGGCGGCGACATGCATCGCGGTCGGAAACACGTCGTTCGACGACTGCCCGCAGTTCACGTCGTCGTTGGGGTGAATGAGGCGCCCCTCGCCGCGCTCGCCGCCGGAGAGCTCGCTGGCGCGGTTGGCCAGCACCTCGTTCATGTTCATGTTGGTCTGGGTGCCGCTCCCCGTCTGCCAGACCACGAGGGGAAACTCGTCATCGTGCTTGCCGGCCAGCACCTCGTCGGCCGCGGCGATGATCGCCTGACCCTTTTTCGCGTCGAGATTCCCCAGATCGAGGTTGACCAGGGCGGCCGCCTTCTTGACCAACGCCAGCGCGTGGATGAGCGCGCGCGGCATGCGTTCGCCGGAGATCTTGAAATTGGTGAGGGAGCGCTGCGTCTGCGCGCCCCACAGCCTTGCCGCGGGCACCTCGATGGGGCCAAAGGTGTCTTTCTCCATACGAACGTCGGGGCGGGACATGGCTCAGCCGAGCGCCTTCAGGACCTCGTCCGCGTGTCCCTGCGGTTTCACGCTCTCGAACACGCGGTCGACCGTGGTGCCGCGGAGGATGAACGTGGTGCGTTTGTTTTGCGGCCCGTACGGCGTCTCCGCCCACACGCCGAACTCCTTGGCCACGGTGCCCTCCGCGTCGACGAGGAGCGGAAAGTTCAGACCGAACTTCTCTCGGAAGGCGACATGGCTGGCGCGGTCGTCGGAGCTTACGCCGAGCACGTGCGCCTTGGCTTCGAACTTCGGAAGCGCATCGCGGAACTCCTTGCACTCGATGGTGCAGCCCGGTGTGTCGTCCTTCGGGTAGAAGAAGAGCACGACCGGCTTGTCCCCGAGCTCCGCGAGGGAGATCGTCTTTCCAGCGTCCGTTTCGAGCGAAAAATTGGGGGCCTTGTCGCCTGCTTTGAGCATGTTGCCTCCGTCGGTTAAGGGAGACGCAATCTAGTCGATCTCGCGCGCAAGGCAACGGCGTCGGTGAGCTCCGACGAAGCAATCGACGCTAGCGCTACGCTGTCAGATTCTCGCTGCCAGATCGATCGTCGGAGCAGGCAAACGCCCACGGAGCCGCCTGACCGACAGGCGCAACGCCCCTTCAACGAAGCCAGCAAGGCGAGCACCTGGTGGCCGTGGCCATCCGGGCCCCCTTGGCGGCGGCCTCGCCGCATTTTACGTGGCCGCCTCGCTGAATCGGCCGATCGTGATCTGTATGGCGAAGAACTGACAGATTCGTGCTAGCGGCGTGGACGGCAGTGTCCGATCAGGCAGCGACGATGATGCCGCCGCGGGTCTCGTAGACCCGCACCCGGGGCTCGTCGTCTTCGACGACCGCGGGGGCCCCGAAGATGCGGGTGATGCCGCCGAGCTCCAGTACGCGCGTGACGGCCGTGTGGAGGTGGCCATGCAGCACCTGAACGCCGCGGAGCTTGGCAAGCAGCGCGAGGAGCCGATGGTAGCCGCGCAAGCCGTCGACCCATTGCATGGCAGCGATGGGATGACGCATGGGTGCGTGGTGCTGCACGACGATGATGGCGCGTTTGGCGAGGCCCGGATCCGAGGCCCGCTTGTCGATGCCCTCGTAGGAGGCGCCGTCGATATGACCGGACGAATAGGCCCAGTGTTGATGGATGGCTGTGCTGATGGGCAAGAGCACCGCTTCACCGAGGTCGATGACCTTGCCGGGGATACCTCCACTCGCGGACGCAAAAGGGCGGAGCGGTCCGTCGAGGGCGCGCGCAAATCCCGTGCGATCGCAGTAGGCGTCGTGGTTGCCCGGAACGAGCGTCACCTTGAGGGGGTCGATGCGGCTTTCGGCGAGCACGAAGGCGAGCTGCTCGAACTGCGGCTGGGTGCCGTCCTCGGTGAGATCGCCGGAGATGACCAGATGGTCGAAACCGACTCGCTGCGCTTCCTCCAGCGCGCGGCGCGCCCGGCGCATGCGCGCGGCCACGTCGATGGGACGAAAGAGGGACAGGTAGCCGAGCCTGATGCGGTCGCGAAGCGACCGACGCTCGAGGTTCGCTTCGAGAAGATGAAGATCCGAAAGATGGGCAATGCGCATGAGTAAGGGGTTCGTCCTCCCTAGAAGATGCTCCATAAGTGCGTAATGCGCTACGCGGCCCCGTGTGCTAGCGTAGAGGATTCGGCTAGACTCCCGAAACCCATGGAGTTCCACGCCGAGTTCCGGTGCCTTTCCCGCTGCAACGATGCCGCGTTTCCTCTGACGCAGCCCATCTACCGCTGCCCCCGCTGCGCGGGCCTGCTCGAGGTCGTCCACGACGTGGGGGCCCTCCGCGCGGCCCGAGGCCCCAAGGAATGGATGAAGCTATTCGACGACCGCTACAAGCGGACGCTCTGGCCTTATGGCTCGGGCGTATGGGGAAAGCGCGAATGGGTCGCGCCGCGCGTCCCCGACGATCTCATCGTCTCCACCGACGAAGGGGGAAGCAACCTGTTTTGGGCCGACCGCTACGGCAGGGACCTCGGCTGCGACGACCTCTGGGTCAAGATGTGCGGCAACAGCCATACGGGCTCGTTCAAAGATCTGGGGATGACGGTGCTCGTATCGGTCGTGCGCCAAGCCGTGGCCGAGGGGCTCCGCGTTCGCGCCATCGCCTGCGCGTCGACGGGCGACACATCGGCGTCGCTGGCGGCCTACGGTGCCGCCGCCGGTCTCCCCGTCGCCGTGCTTCTCCCGGCCGGCAAAGTGTCGACCGCGCAGCTCGTGCAACCCATCGCCAACGGCGCGCTCGTGCTCTCGCTCGATACCGACTTCGACGGCTGCATGACCATCGTGCAGCGTCTCGCCGACGCCAAGCTCGTCTACCTGGCAAACTCGATGAACGCTCTTCGCCTGGAAGGACAGAAGACGGTCGCCATCGAAATCGTGCAGCAGTTCGATTGGCAGGTGCCCGATTGGATCGTGCTGCCGAGCGGCAACCTCGGCAACGCAGGCGCGCTCTACGCTGGCTTTCGCATGATGAAAGAGCTCGGCATCATCGACCGGTTTCCGCGGCTCGCGGTGGCGCAAGCGGCGGCCGCCAATCCGCTTTACCGCGCCTGGAAGGCGGGGAAAAAAGAGGTGGCCGCGATCAAGGCAGAGCCGACCCTGGCGACCGCGATCCAGATCGGTAACCCGGTGAGCTCGCCGCGCGCGATTCGCGCGCTCGAAGCGATGAACGGCGTCGTCGAGGACGCCTCGGAAGAAGAGCTGGCGGAAGCCGCGGCGCGCGCCGATCGCTCGGGAATGTATACCTGTCCGCATACGGCGGTGGCGCTGGCTGTGCTCGAGAAGCTCATTGGACGCGGCGTCATCGACAAGAAAAGCCGCATCGTCGTCATCTCCACCGCCAACGGGCTCAAGTTCACCGAGTTCAAGGTGCGCTACCACGAGCGCGCGCTGCCGGGATTGAGCTCGCGGCAAGCCAATCCGCCCCTCGAGCTGCCGGCCGACTACGACAAGGTGGTGGAGGCGATCGAGAAGCATCGCGGCACGAATTCGCCCCCGACTTCGTAAGGATGACGAGACTACCCGCCGCCGCGCCGCTGCGCTAACTGCAAACGGCCATGTCCACCTCTGCCGACCACGCCCCCGCGCTGTTTCCGGGTGACCCCGAGCTCACCGACGAAGTCATTCGCTCGCACCACCTGACGAAGGACGAGTACGAACGCGCCGTCAAGGCGCTCGGGCGCCCCCCGACGTACACCGAGCTCGGGGTTTTCAGCGTCATGTGGAGCGAGCACTGCTCTTACAAATCGTCACGCGTGCACCTCGGGCGCCTTCCGACCGAAGGGCCGCGCGTCATCCAGGGTCCGGGCGAGAACGCGGGGGTGGTCGACATCGGCGACGGATTTGCCGCCGTGTTCAAGATGGAATCGCACAACCATCCGTCGTTCATCGAGCCGTACCAGGGCGCGGCCACCGGCGTCGGCGGGATCCTGCGCGACGTCTTCACGATGGGCGCGCGCCCCATCGCGTCCCTCGATTCGCTGCGCTTCGGTCGCCCCGACCATCCGCGCACCGCCGCGCTTCTCAAAGGGGTGGTCGCGGGCATCGGCGGTTACGGCAATTGCGTCGGCGTCCCCACGGTGGGAGGCGAGGTGCAGTTCGACCCGAGCTACGACGGCAACATCCTCGTCAACGCGTTCACTTGCGGGGTAGCGCGCACCGATCGCATCTTCTACGGGCGCGCCGGCGGCCTCGGCAACCCGGTCCTCTACGTCGGCGCCAAGACGGGGCGCGACGGTATCCACGGCGCGACCATGGCGTCGGACGAGTTCAGCGACGGCGGGCCGAGCCAGCGCCCCACCGTGCAAGTCGGCGACCCGTTCATGGAGAAGCTTCTCATCGAAGCGTGCCTCGAGATCTTCGCCGAGGACCTCCTGGAGGGCGTTCAGGACATGGGGGCGGCTGGGCTCACGTCCTCGTCGGTGGAGATGGCGTCGCGCGCCGGTAACGGGCTCGATCTCGATCTCGATCAGGTGCCGCGGCGGGCACGCCGCCTTTCGCCTTACGAGATGCTGCTCTCGGAATCTCAAGAGCGGATGCTGCTCGTCGCCAAGAAGGGGCGCGAAGAGCGCGTCATCGCCATCTGCAAAAAATGGGACCTCGATGCCGTCGTGATCGGTCGGGTCACCGACAGCGCGCGATGGATCGTGCGAGCCACCCCCGGCTTCGACCCGCTCGACGGCGCAGGGCCGCCGCAGCGCGAACCGGCCATCGTCTGCGATCTACCTGTTTCGATCCTGGCCGATGCTGCGCCGAAGTACGACCGCCCGCGCGCGCCCGACGCATCGTTGCCGGCGCGGCACGCCTTCGACCCGCGCACCCTTCCCGCGCCGGTGGATTTGAAAGCCGAGCTCTTGCGTCTCATCGGCTCGCCGAACCTCGGATCGCGCCGTTGGATTTACCGCCAGTACGATCAAACGGTGCGCGGGGGTACGGTCGTTCGCTGCGGCTCGGACGCGGGCGTGGTGCGGGTCCCCTGCGAGAAGGATGGCCGCACGGTCGACAAGTTTCTCGCGTTCGCCACCGATTGCAACGGCCGCTACGTCGAGCTCGACCCGTTCCAGGGCGCAGCCATGGCGGTGGCCGAGGCTTGCCGCAACCTCGCCGTCAGCGGCGCCGAGCCCATCGGGCTCACCGATTGCCTGAACTTCGGTTCACCCGAGCGGCCCGAAATCATGGAGCAGTTCGCCCAGGCCATCGACGGCATGGCCGCGGCTTGCCGCGCGCTCGGCGTCCCGATCGTCAGCGGGAACGTGAGCTTTTACAACGAGACCGATGGTCACGCGATCTTACCTACGCCCACCATCGGCGCGGTCGGTCTCGTGGCCCGCCTGGAAGACGTGGTGACCGCCTCTTTTCAGCGCCCGGCAGAGACCGTCGTGCTCCTCGGCCCGACGGGCGCTGGGCTCTTGGGAGGGTCAGAATACGTGGTGTCCCTTACGGGCAAAATCCAGGGGCGGCTCCCCCCCCTCGACCTCGAAATCGAGCGAAAGGTGCAATCGCTCGCTCTGGAGCTCGCGCGCGGCGGCCTGGTCTCGTCGATGCACGACGTGTCCGATGGCGGGCTGGCCACGGCGCTGGTCGAATGCTGCGTCGCCGTCCATCCCCCGCGCACGATGGTCGGCGTCGACGTCACGCTCCCCGAGGTGCCGGGAGGCCCGGTGGCCGCGCTTTTTTCGGAAGAGCCGAGCCGCGTGGTGGCCGCGCTCGCGCCTGCCAAGCTCGCCGAGGTTCGCGAGCGCGCCAAGCGAGCAGGGGTTCCGCTCACCGAGCTCGGCACCACCACACCCAGCCATTTCATCGTGCGCGCGGCCGGCTCGGAGATCGTGCGCGCCGCGCTCGAAGACCTTCGCGACGCCCGGGAACGTTGCCTCGTTTCCATCGTCGGGGAGTGACGCGCCGCTTCAAACTGATTCACAGCTCATTCTGATCCATGTGTGCGTTTGTCTGTTTTTTACATTCACATGGTGCTTCTGATGCGCTATACCACCCATAACTGAATCACAGTTCATTCATGGCCTACCGCAGCGTCTTTCGTCCAGGACTCTTTCAGGAGCAGGTCGTCGTCGTCACCGGCGGGGGCAGCGGCATCGGGCGGTGCATCGCCCACGAGCTTGCGGCGCTCGGCGCGCATGCGGTCGTTCTCGGTCGCACGGAGGACAAGCTCGCGCGAACGGTGGCCGAGATCGCTGAAGACGGCGGCTCGGCCTCGTACCAGGTATGCGACATCCGTGACGAGGACGTCGTCAAGCGCGCCGTGGGCACCATCGTCCAGGAACGGGGCCGGATCCACGGCCTCGTCAACAACGCCGGAGGCCAGTACCCATCGCCGCTCGTGGCCATCTCGCGCAAAGGTTTCGAAGCCGTCGTGCGCACCAACCTGCTCGGCGGCTTCCTCATGTCCCGCGAGGTGTTCGAGCAGTCCTTCGCTCATCACGGCGGGGCCATCGTGAACATCGTCGCCGATTGCGAGCGCGGGATGCCGGGGATGGCGCACTCGGGCGCGGCGCGGGCCGGGATGATCAACCTGACCAAAACCGCGGCCGTGGAATGGTCCGCGGCCGGCGTTCGCGTCAATGCCGTGGCTCCGGGCTACATCGCTTCGAGCGGCCTCGATACGTACGAGAGCTCCGTTCACGAGCTCATCCCCATCCTGCGCGACAATGTGCCCCTGCGCCGCTTCGGCACGGAAGCCGAGGTAAGCTCCGCGGTCTGCTTTCTGCTCAGCGAAGCGGCCTCGTTCATCACCGGCATGACCCTCCCCGTCGACGGGGCCGCTCCCCTCGCCTCCCCCATCGATCGCATGACCAAAGATCGCCGTCCTGTTCCTCCCTACGAAGGATTTCACCGGGCCAAGCTGCCCGACGCATTGAGGTAACCGTGCCCATCTTCGCGTCACGCATCGATCCCAGCACCCCCGCCTTCGCCGAAAACCGCGAGCGCATGCTCGGTCGGGTGCTCGAAATTCGCAGCCTGGAGCAGAAGGTGCGCGACGCGTCCGCTCAATCGGCCGACAAGTTCAAGGCGCGCGGCCAGCTGCTCCCGCGCGAGCGCGTCGAAAAGCTGCTCGACCCGGAGCGCCCGTTCCTCGAGCTCTCTTCTTTGGCCGGTTACAAGATGCACGATGACGACGGCGGCGAGAACATTGCCGGCGGCGGCAGCATCATTGGCATCGGTTTCGTGGAAGGCGTGCGCTGCCTGGTGGTCGCCAACGACAGCGCCATCAAAGGAGGATCCATCTCTCCCATGGGTCTGCGCAAGAGCCTTCGCGCGCAGGAAATCGCGCTCGGCCTCAAGCTTCCCATCGTGAGCCTCGTCGAAAGCGGCGGCGCCAATCTGCTCTACCAGGCGGAAATCTTCGTCGATGGGGGCCGCGTGTTCGCCAACATGGCGCGTCTTTCGGCCATCGGGATCCCACAGATCACCGTGGTGCACGGGTCTTCGACGGCCGGCGGCGCCTATTTACCGGGCCTGTCCGACTACGTGGTGGTGGTCAAAGGCAAGGCCAAGGTGTTCCTGGCAGGGCCGCCGCTCGTCAAAGCGGCGCTCGGCAAAGACGCGACCGACGAAGAGCTCGGCGGCGCCGAGATGCATGCCAAAGTCTCGGGGCTCGCCGAATACCTGGCCCAGGACGATGCCCACGCCATCGCCATCGGCCGCGAAATCTTGGCCAAGCTCGGCTGGGGCGACGATGTGCCGCCCGAACCGGCGCGCACCTTCCAGCCACCGAAGTACGACATCGAAGATCTGCTCGGCATCGTGCCCGCCGATCCACGCAAGCCTTACGACGTGCGCGAGGTCGTGGCGCGCCTCGCCGACGGATCGGATTTCCTCGAGTTCAAGAAAGACTGGGGCGCGCAGACGGTGTGCGTCCACGCGCTACTCGAGGGGCACCGGTGCGCGTTCATCGGCAACAACGGCCCCATCCATCCCCAGGGTGCGGCCAAAGCCGCGCAGTTCATCCAGGCTTGCTGCCAATCGGGCACCCCCATCGTCTACCTGCACAACACCACCGGGTTCATGGTCGGCGTCGACGCCGAGGAGCGGGGCATCATCAAGCACGGCGCGAAGATGATCCAGGCCGTCGCCAATGCCACCGTTCCCCAGATCGCCGTCATCATCGGCGGTTCTTTCGGGGCCGGCAATTACGGCATGTGCGGCCGTTCTTTCGACCCGAGCCTCGTCTTCGCTTGGCCGAACTCGCGCGTGGCGGTGATGGGCGGGGAGCAGGCGGCGCGCGTCATGAGCCTCATCACCGAAGCCAAGATGAAGCGCAGCGGCGCTCCCGTCGACGCGGACGCCCTCGCCGGCCTGCACCAACAGGTGAAGGAAAAACTCGATGTCGAGTCGAACGCACTCTATGCGACGGCTCGGCTCTGGGACGACGGCATCATCGATCCGCGCGACACGCGGCGGGTGCTCGCCTTCGCGCTCGTTTCCTGCCGCGAGGCGGCGCGGCGAAAACTCCGGCCGAGCACCTTCGGCGTGGCCAGGATGTGAGAAGAACAAAGGACCAAAGATGAAGTTTACCGAAGATCACGAAGCACTGCGCAGCACGGTCCGCCGGTTCATCGACCGCGAGATCAACCCCTACGTCGACTCCTGGGAAGAGGCGCAAATGTTCCCGGCCCGCGAGCTCTTTTCCAAGCTCGGCAAGGCGGGGCTCCTCGGTGTCAGCAAGCCGACCGACTACGGCGGCCTCGGGCTCGACTATTCGTACACCATGGTCATGGCCGAAGAGCTCGGACACATCCACTGCGGCGGCGTACCCATGGCCATCGGCGTGCACACCGACATGTGCACGCCCGCACTCACCAAGATGGGCTCGCACGAGCTTCGTCAGGAGTTTCTCGTGCCATCCATCGCCGGCGAGATGATCGGCTGCATCGGCGTGAGCGAGACGGGCGCCGGTTCCGACGTGGCCAGCATCAAAACGACCGCCAAAAAAGACGGCGACGATTACGTGATCAATGGCAGCAAGATGTGGATCACCAACGGCATCCAGGCCGATTGGATGTGCTGTCTCGCCAACACCAGCGAGGGCAAGCCGCACGAAAACAAGTCGCTCATCATCGTCCCCCTCGGCACCAAAGGGGTGAGTCGCGCGCGCAAGCTGCACAAACTCGGCATGTGGTCGTCGGACACGGCGGAGATTTACTTCGACGACGTCCGCGTGCCCCAGCGCTATCGCATCGGCGACGAGGGGCACGGCTTTCTCTACCAGATGCTGCAGTTCCAGGAAGAGCGGCTGTGGGGTGCCGCCAACTCGGTGGCGGGCTTCGAAGACGCCATCAAGTTGACCATCGACTACACGCGCGAACGTGTGGCGTTCGGCAAACCCATTCTGCATAACCAAGTGGTGCACTTTCGACTGGCCGAGCTTTCGTGCGAAGTCGAGGCGCTGCGCGCGCTCGTGTACCGCGCCGCCGACCTCTATCTCTCGGGACAGGACGTCACGCGACTCGCCTCGATGGCCAAGCTCAAAGCCGGGCGGCTGGGCCGCGAGATCTCCGACTCCTGTCTGCAATACTGGGGCGGCATGGGATACATGTGGGAGTCGCGCATCGCCCGCATCTTCCGCGACGTGCGCCTGCTCTCCATCGGTGCCGGCGCGGACGAGATCATGCTCTCCATCATCTGCCGCTTGGACGGGACGTTGCCGCGAGGGGAAAAGCGATGACCTTCCAGCCGCCGCCTTGCAAGACGCTTCTCTTGCGTTTCGAGCGGGGCGTTCTCCACGCCGTCTTGAACCGACCCGAAGCGCGCAACGCCATGAGCCTCGTCATGGTGCGTGAGCTCAGCGACCTCCTGGCCTCCATCGAAGCGCGGCGGGACGTCCGGGCGGTGGTGCTGCGCGGCGCGGGGGGACATTTTTCTGCTGGGGGCGATGTGAAAGACATGGCCGCGGCCCGCGCCGCCGAACCGGGGCCGGACGGCAAGGATCCCATCGCCGCCGTCAATGCCCAATTCGGCGAGCTCGTCGCCCGCGTGAACCACGCGCCTCAGGTCGTCGTCGCCCTGCTCGAGGGCTCGGTCTTCGGCGGTGGTTTCGGTCTTGCCTGCGTTGCCGACGTCGCCATCGCGCTGCATAGCGCCACGTTCGGCTTGCCGGAGACGGGACTCGGTCTCCCGCCCGCCCAGATTGCCCCCTTCCTCGTGCAGCGGCTCGGCCTTTCCCAAGCGCGGCGCCTCGCCGTCACCGGCGCGCGCTTCGACGGCGCGGAGGCGGCGCGGATCGGGCTCGTCCACGAAGCGCATGCCGACACCGTGTCGCTCGAAGCGGCGCTCTCGCGCGTGCTCGAACAGGTGATGCGCTGCGCACCCGATGCGATCGCCGCCACCAAGCGCATCCTGCTGGCAAGCCATCGCCTCCATGCCGAGCCCGGGGCGTTGATCGAACAAGCGGCGCGGCTCTTCGCGGAGGCCGCGCGCGGCCCCGAGGGGCAAGAGGGGATGATGGCATTCATCGAAAAACGCCTGCCCGTTTGGGCCGAGCGCACGAACGATTCGTAGGAGAAAAGATCATGGCGGACGAGGATAAAGTCATCATCACCTGCGCCGTCACCGGTGTGCTCACCAACCCCAAGCAGCATCCCGTCCCCGTCACGCCCGCGGAAATGGCCGCCTCGGCGAAACAGGCTTTCGACGCGGGGGCCTCCATCATGCACCTTCATTTTCGCATGCAGGACGAGGCCATGGGGCACCTCCCCAGCTGGGATCCCGACGTCGCCGAAACCGTCACCCGCGCCGTGCGCGAAGCGTGTCCGGGCGTGATCATCAACATGTCGACCGGCGTCATCGGCGCCGACGTCTCGGGTCCCATCGCTTGCATGGAGCGCATTCGCCCGGAGATCGCAGCGTGCAACGCCGGCTCTCTCAACTATTTGAAGACGCGCGCCGACGGTGAATGGGCCTGGCCACCCATGGTGTTCGACAACCCGGTGGGCAAGGTCAAAGCCATGCTCGACGCGATGAGCAAGACCGGGGCGATGCCCGAGTTCGAATGCTTCGACGTCGGCATCGTCCGCAGCGTCGGCCTTTACGTGGAGAACCGCATGGCCACGCACCCCGACTACAACTACGTGATGGGCGTCGCCTCCGGGATGCCCACCGACCCCGATCTGCTCGAGCTGCTGCGCCGCTACAGCCGCCCCGAATGCACCTGGCAAGTCACGGCCATCGGGCGCGCCGAAGTTTGGCCGCTCCACCGCCGCGCTGCCGAGCTCGGGGGCGCCTTGCGAACAGGGCTGGAAGACACGTTCTACCTTCCCGACGGCAGCCGCGCGAAAAGCAACGGCGAGCTCATCGACGCCATGACCCGCATGGCGCGCGAATGCGGCCGTCATCCGGCGTCGCCGGCCGAGGCGCGCCAGATCCTGCGGCTCGCCGCCTAGCACGACCACAAAGCCGCGGAGGAGAACGTTCATGCCGGCCGACACGATCCCCGCTCGATTCCTGTCTCAGGGCAACGTTCGCCCTCATGCCCCCGCTTACTACGTGCGCACCGACGGGCAATGGCAAATGACCACCTGGCGGCAGCGGGTGGAGCGCGTGCAGCGGATCGCGCGGAGCCTCATGGCGTTCGATGTCCGCGCCGGCAACGCCACCGCCATCCTCGGTGCCAATCGCGCGGAGTGGGTCGACTGGCACTTGGCAACGATGATGGTCGGCGCGACGCCAGCCGGCATTTACACGACGTGCTCATCGGAGCAGGTCCGCTACATCGTGGAGCATTCCGAGTCGCCCATCTTGCTCCTCGACAGCGAGGACCAACTGCGCAAGGTCGAGCGCGAGTGGGCGCGCCTGCCGGGACTGGGGCACGTCGTGCTCATGCCGAGCGCCCCGCAGCGCCTCGCCGACGGAGCGCGCGTGCTCGGCTGGATGGCCTTTCTCGATCGCGGTGCCGGCATCGCGCAGGAAAAGCTCGACCAGCGATTCGCCGCCTTGAGCGAAGAGGCGGCGGCGACGGTCATCTACACTTCCGGCACGACCGGACCGCCCAAAGCCGTCCTCCTTTCGCACAAGAATCTCACGTTCACGGCCGACGTCGCGATGAGCCTCGTCTCCCTGTCGTCGAGCGACCGATTGTTCTCGTACCTGCCGCTTTCCCACATCGCCGAACAGATGTTCTCCATCATCGGCCCGGCGTGCTCCGGGACACCCGTCTATTTCGCGCGTTCGACGGAGACGATTCCCGACGATCTCAGAGAGGTGCAGCCCACCGTCTTTTTCGGCGTCCCGCGGGTTTGGGAAAAGCTCGCCGCGGTCGTCGCGGCGCGCATCGCGGGGCTTCGCGGTCCCAAGGCACGTCTTCTCGCCTGGGCGATGGGCGTCGGACGCCGGGCCGTCGCCAAGCGCAACGCCGACACACCGCTCGGCCTGCGCCTCTCCATCGAGCGCGCGGTGGCGCGCAAGCTCGTGCTCGGCCCCGCGCTCACCAAAATGGGCTTCGGCTCCGCGCGCGTCTGCGTGACCGGCGCGGCTCCCACGCCGCGAGCGGTGCTCGATTTCTTCGCTGGGCTCGACCTGCCGCTGCACGAGGTGTACGGGCAGTCGGAAGCATCGGGACCCACGACGTTCAACGTCCCCGGCCAGACGCGCTACGGAACCGTTGGCAAGGTGATCCCCGGCGTCGAAGTGCGCCTCGCCGAAGACGGCGAAATTCTGGTGCGCGGCGCCAACGTCTTCGCGGGCTATGCCAAAGATCCGGCGGCGACGCGCGAGAGCTTCGTCGACGGCTGGCTCTGCTCGGGGGATCTCGGCTCCCTCGATGCGGCGGGCTTTCTCCGCATCACGGGCCGCAAGAAGGAAATCCTCATCACGGCCGGGGGCAAAAACATCACGCCGTCCCTCATCGAAGAGGCTCTCAAGACGATCGATCTCGTCGCGGACGCCGTCGTGATCGGCGACGGTCGCAAATTTCTCGTTGCACTGCTCGTGCTCGACCCGGGGCGTTGCGAGGCCTACCAGGCCGAACGCGCCGACCAAGCGCCGGCTCACGAGAGCGCCGCGCTCCGCGCCGTGCTCGAGGCCGAGGTCGAGAGGGTGAACGCCCGGCTCGGCCGGGTGGAGCAAATCAAACGATTTCACATCCTGCCGCGCCCTTTCAGCCTCGAAGCGGGGGAGCTTACGCCGACGCTCAAGGTCCGCCGCAAGGCCGTCAATGACAACTTCGCCTCGGAGATCGAGCGACTTTACGCGGAGCGGCAAGAGGAAACCCAGCGCGACGTTTCACATGTCGGTTGACGAACGACATGTTTTGAACGATCATTCATTCAGCGTCTGAGCTTGCTTCACTTCCTCGTCAAATCGACGCGATTGGCTGGCCATCGCGTTTATGATTCATCGTTCACTTCAGTTCTTTTCGGAGGATGTCATGACCGTACGATCTCGATTCGTCATGGCGGTTTCTTTGGCCGGCCTGCTCGCCTTGATGGCGTGCAGCAACCAGGATGAAGGGATCGGGAGCGGTTCCGGCGCGAGCTCCGGCAGCGGTGGGGGCTCGGGGAGCGGCGGCGAGAGCGGCAGCGGAGGCTCGTCCGGCGCCACGGGCACGGGCGGCAGCACCGCCGGCGTCGGCGGGAGCACGGGCGGCTCAGGCGGCAGCACCGGTGGATCCGCGGGCGCTGCGGGCACGGCCGGCGCCGCAGGCACGGGTGGCTCCGCGGGTACGGGCGGTGCAGATGGTGGCACCGGCGGTTCCGCTGGCAGCACCGGCGGTTCCGCTGGCAGCACCGGCGGTGTCGCAGGCAGCGCAGGCTCCGCGGGCTCGGGTGGCTCTGCGGGCACGGCCGGAGCCGGCGGCGGCGCGGGAACGGGCGACTCCGGCGGGAACCCTGGAGATGCCATGGGCTGTCCGGGCACGAAGCTCTACAAGGTGCCGGAAGACACCGGCACCCGCGGCCCCTGGCCGGTAGGCGCCAAGACCGTCATGGTCGGCGCGCTGGCCACGGAAGTCTGGTACCCCGCGACGCTCGGCAGCGACGCCGGGCAGACCGCCATCCAATACGACATCCGCAAGTGGCTGCCCGTCTCCGAACAGCTGAAGATCCCCGATGCCGATAACCCCTGGCAGCCGTGCAACTGCTATCGGGACCTGCCGTTCGACACGAGCCACGGGCCCTACCCCGTCGTCATCTTCATTCACGGCACGGCGGCGTGGCGCGCCCAGTCGGTCCAGATCATGACGCACTGGGCGAGCCGCGGATTCGTCGTCGTCTCGCAGGATCACCCCGGTCTCTATTTGTTCGACTACCTCGACTTCAAGCTCGGGGCGAACCTGACGGGCGACACCGATGCCCTCATCACGGCGCTCAAAGCCCCGACCGGGGATCTCCAGTTCTTGGCCAACTCCATCGACATGACGCATCTCGGCATGTCTGGCCACAGCGCAGGGGGAGGCGCGGTCACCGGCTATGGCGGACAAGCGATGGTGCTCATTCCGCTCGCGTCGGGCGGCGTCAGCGCCGGGACGGCCCTGAAATCGACGCTCGTCATGGGCGGGCAAGTCGACGCCGTCTCCAATTACACGAGTCAGCAGAATGGGTTTAACAGCTCGCCCACACCGAAAAGGCTGGTCGGGATTGCCAACGGCGGGCACCTCAACTTCTCGGACATCTGCGCCGTGGGCAAAGACAAGGGTGGCCTGCTCGCCATCGCCCAGAAGTACATGGTCAAAAACGCGGCCTTGGCTGCATTCCTCTTCGACTGCAAAGACACCCAGCTTCCGCCCGAACAGGGGTGGCCGGTCATCAATCGCGCCACCACCGCCGCCCTCGAATCGGTCTTGATGTGCTCGACCACGGCCGCCAAGAGCTTCGACGCCGTGAAAACCGATGCCACCGTGGGAGAGTACAAAGAGATGTTGTAGTGAACGGTCGTGCGAAAGCCTTTCCATCCATGACGAACGCTTCCCTCCGCCGCAGGAGTTCAGTAGGGTCCAAAGATGCCTCAACAGTCTGGTCGCCCACGTTTGGTTGGGGCGCGAGTTCGTGAACGGCCTGCACGGCCCGGTGCCGATCCGGAAAAGCGAAGTCGTATCCTCAAAGCCGCCATCCTGATTTTCGGTCGGCGCGGGTTCCACGAAGCCCGCGTCGCCGAGATCGCCCGCGCCGCCGGCGTCGCCGACGGGACGGTCTATCTCTATTTCGAAAACAAAGAAGATCTCCTCGGCTGCATCTTCGACGAAACGATGGACGCAGCTCTGGCGCGCATGCGCCAGATCCTGGAGACGGACGGTCCCGCCGTTGACCGTCTGACGCGCATGGTCGACCTCCACCTCACCCTTCTGTCGTCGGACCGGGCGCTGGCGTCGGTGTTTCAAATCGAGCTGCGACGCAGCGCCAGGCTCGTCGAGCGCTTCTCGCGTTCGAAGCTCGGCGAGTACTTGCGCATCCTCGAGAGCGTGGTGCAGGAAGGCGTCGACAAAGAGGAGCTGCGCAAAGATCTCGAGCCGCGCTTCGCCGTACGCGTCATCTTCGGCGCCATCGACGAGATCCTCTCCGAGTGGCTCCTCTCCGGAGCGGCCATCCCTATCGCCGATGGACCGCGGCTCGTCGGCACGCTGCTGCGCGGATTCGCATCGGGCAAGGCGCCGCTTCCTCGCCCGACGCGCACCACCTGACCGCCCATTCCGGATGGCGTTCTGACCCGGGCCGAGCCGGCCACCGCTTCCCGACTCGAACGAAGCTACGACGGCGTTACTTCTTCTTGGCGGGCGCGTCCTTCTTGCCCTTGTCGCCGGGCTTCTTCGGGTCGGGGTTCAGGTTGACCTCGTAGGTCATCTCCACATCGGGGCCATCGAAGGGAGAAACGATGATCCCGATGAAGGCGCGCGTGGCGCACTGGCCAATCGGCGTATTGTCGAAGGGCGCGGCGATGGAGGCACTGGTGCTCTTGCCGGCGCCGGCGAACGTGACCAGCACGGTGGCCGTGCCGTGCGGTTGATCCTTGGACACGACCTCGACGCAGGTATGGGCATTGCCCGCCGCGCGAGCGAGCATGGTCTTGGCCTGCCCGTCGTCGAACACCATCTTCTTGTGCTCTTCCTCGGGGGCCCCCTTGGTGAGCGACGAGGGGGCAATCATGGTCGGATCGACCGAGGACGCCGGTGAGCCGGGGGCCGGTTCAGCCAGCAAGTTCTGCTGCGGCGGTTGAGCCGGCGGATCCATGCTGTAACAGGCAAGCGCGCCAGCGCAGGCCAGGGACAAGGGCGCGGCGCGTGCCAGCAGTTTGCATGCTTTCTCTCGGCTTTTTCGCATAGCGGCGAGCCTAGCAACTCGGGCTCCCCGAGCCAAGCCCGTCCTTGCTCGACGCCGAAAGAGGGCGTGCCGTCCTCCTGCCGTGGCCGGGCCAGCGAGCGCCGGCCCTCACCGCGGCGACGCCCGGGGTCAGAGATCGGTGATCTTGTAGTCCTTGATCTTGTAGAGAAGGGCGCGGTGGCTCAGCTCCAGCACCTCGGCGGCGCGCGTGCGATTGCCCTTGGTCTTCTGCAGCGCTCGGCGAATGAGCGTCTCCTCGATGATGCGGGTTGTCTTCTTGATGGAGAGCTCCCCGCTCGACAGCTGCACCTGCACGGGGTCGCGCACCTCGCGAATCCGATCGGGCAGATCGGAGGCCACCAGGAGGTCCCCTTCCGAGAGGACCATGGCGCGCTCGATGGTGTTCTCGAGCTCGCGCACGTTGCCGGGCCAGCTGTACTCGACGAGCAGCCGGCGAGCCTCGGTGTCCACGCCTCGAATCGACGTCCCGAGCCGCGCGTTGTTGCGCGCCACGAAGTGGTCGATGAGAAGCGCGATGTCGTCCCGTCGCGTGCGCAAGGGCGGCACCAGGATGGGGAGCACGTTGAGACGATAGAAGAGGTCCTCGCGAAAACGACCCGCCTTGACCTCCGCCACCAGATCGCGGTGCGTCGCGGCGATGATGCGCACGTCGACTTTGAGATCGCGCGAATCGCCGACGCGCCGGATCATCTCGTCCTGCAAGACGCGAAGGAGCTTCACCTGCAGCGCCGTGGGAAGCTCGCCGATCTCGTCGAGAAAGAGCGTGCCCCCGTCGGCCTCTTCGAAGAGCCCGCGCCGATCGCTGTTGGCGTCGGTAAATGCGCCCTTCTTATGCCCAAAGAGCTCGCTCTCCAGGAGGTTCTCGGGAATCGCCCCGCAGTTGACGGCAACGAAGTTGCCGCCGCGCCGCGAGCTTCGCCCGTGCAGCGCGCGCGCCACGAGCTCCTTGCCCGTACCGCTCTCGCCGGAGATGAGCACCGTCGTCTTGTAGTCGGCGATCTTGGCGATGGTGCGAAAGATGTCCTGCATGGCCTGGCTCTTGGCCAAGATCTTTTCGAACTGGTGCTCTTTGCGGATCTCCTCGCGCAGCGCGCGATTCTCGCGTCGCAAAGCCTCGCGCTCCTCCGCCTTGCGCAGGGTGAGAACGATCTCGTCGTGCTTGAACGGCTTCTGCACGTAGTCGTAGGCGCCGGCTTTGATGGCCTCGAGCGCGTCGTCGACGTTGCCATAGGCGCTCATCACGATGACCGTCGCTTCGTTTCCCTTGGCCTGAAGCGTCGCCAGGAGATCGAGCCCGCCCATCTTGGGCATGCGCACGTCGGTGAGCACGACGTCGGGCCCGAAGGTGTCCACCAGCGCCAGGGCGGCCTCCCCGCTTTCTGCCGTTTCGACCTCGTACCCCTGTCGCTTCAAAAGCGTGCGCAGGACGAGCCGCTGGTTCTCTTCGTCGTCGACAATGAGCACCCGCCGCATGGTGCGCAAAGTTTACCACGCCGAACACTTTGACCCGCAAATATTGACGAGCCGTCGTCGACCGCCCGCGTTTCGTCATCCCGCGCTCGTGATCCAGCGCGACGAGGTCAACGCCAGCAAGCTCGCCACCGTCGTCGTATGCGTGCTGACGAGCAACAAGGCGCTCGCCAATGCTCCGGGCAATACGTTGCTGAACAAGCGTGTCACCGGTCTTCCGCGTGACTCCGTCGCCAATGCGTCGCAGATTGCTACTGTCAACAAGACGGACTTGTCGGAGCTGGCAGGCACGATCCCCCCTCCTCTTCTACGTCGAGTCAGTACGGGCCTTGCTTGGTTTCTCGACGTCGAGACGTGAAACGTTCGGCAGCATCGGCGCGCAACGAAGAGCGGCGATGGCGATTTTCGTGGCGGCGGTGCTCGCGTCAAATCACGTCGAACGGATATCCCCCGTCGAGGTAAGCGCGCGACGCGACCGATTTGCGCAGCTCGTCGTCGTTCTTGTCGAAGGAATGCACCTGGTCTTGCAGCCGACGCTCGGCGGCCGCGACGAAGATGGTCGTCAGATCGATCTCCCGGCGCGCGCCTTCCTCGCCGCGCTTCTCGATGGCGCGGGTGGTGCGCGAGAGGACGGAGGCGATGGCGTAGAGGTCAATCGCCATCTCGGCGACGCGCTTTTGCGTGTACTGCATCTCGGCGATCTCGCGGCCGTGCTTGCGCAGGACCTTGTCGACCTGTTTGCTGAGCTCGGCGGTGTACTCCTCGAAGACGACGGCTTCCCGGTTCAAGACGGGGTGGGCGCGGGTCATGCGTTCGCGCCGCAGCGCGCTGCGCGCCTTGCGCACGGCGAAATCGGAGAGAAGGCCGAACCCCTTGATGGGCTCGCGCATGGCGCGCACCACATCGGCGAGCTCCTTGCCCGGCCCCTGCATGCCGGACAGCGCCACGAAGCAGCGCAGGATCTCGTTGGTCCCTTCGAAGATGAGATTGATACGGCTGTCGCGAAGGGTGCGCTCGTAGGGATACTCCTGCATGTAGCCGATGCCGGCGGCAATCTGGAGCGTCTCGTTGACGACGCGCCACAGCGTCTCCGACGCGTAGATCTTGCAGATCGCGCTCTCCAGCGAATAGTCGGAGACCTTGCCGTCGACGAGCCCCGCGGTGAGGTACGTCATCGACTCCATGGCGAAGGTGTCGGCCATCATCACCGCGATCTTGTCCTTGATGAGACCGAACTCGCCGATGGGGCGACCGAAGGCTTTGCGCTCTTGCACGCGATCGACGGCCATCTTGATGAGGCGTTTGCTGCCGCCCACCGATCCGGCGGCAAGACCGAGGCGCCCAGAGTTCAACACTTCCATGGCCACCTTGAAACCGCGTCCCACCTCGCCGAGGATGTTCTTCTTGGGGACGCGCACGTCTTCGAAGAACACCTCGGTGGTCGACGATCCCCGGATGCCGAGCTTGTGCTCGGGAGGGCCGTTCTTCACTCCCATCCCGCGCTCCACGATGAACGCCGTGATCTTGGGTTTTTGCCCCGCGTCGGGCGCCGAGGTGCGCGCGAACACCGTGAAGACGTCGGCAAAACCTCCGTTGGTGATCCAGATCTTGGAGCCGTTGAGCAGGTAACCGCTGCCGTCGGGCAGCGCCTCGGCGCGCGTTTGAATGGCGGCCGCGTCCGAACCCGCCGAAGGCTCGGTCAAGGCGAAGGCCGCGATCTTCTCGCCCGAGGCCAGCTTGGGCAGGTACTCCGCGCGTTGCTCTTCGGTGCCGAAGATGAGAATCCCCTTCAGACCGATCGATTGGTGGGCGCCGAGCGTCACCGCCAAAGAAGCGTCGTAGGACGCCACTTCTTGCACGACGCGCGCGTACGAGCTGGCAGAAAGGCCGATCCCGCCGTGCTCCTGCGGAATGATCATCCCGAAGAGCCCGAGCTCCTTCATCCCATCGAGCACCGCCTTGGGGATGGTCTGCTCGCGATCGATCTTGACCGGATCGACGCTGGTCTCGATGAATTTGCGCACGCTTTCGAGAATCATGGTGGTGTTGTCGCGCTCGTCGCGGCTCATCTCGGGAAAGGGATAGATGAGCTCTTCGGCGACCACGCCGTGGAACAGCGACTTCATGAAGCTCTGCTCGTCCATGATCGACTCCGCTAGGTTGGGCTTGGTGCTGACCGTGAGGATGCGGTTTCAGCTTTTTTTCTGGGGAAAGCTCGGCGCGGTGCTCGGCCCGGCGGTCTCCTGGGAAGGGGGCGTGCTGGGAGGCGGGACGAGCGAGAGCGGCGGACCGACGATGATCGACGGCGGCGGCTCGTGGTCGCGCGACGACGCCGATCCGCTCTCCGCGGGAATGGAGGGAGGGCGCCCCTCGAGCATGCTCGGCGGCGCCGACGGCAGGGTGCCGCGAACGGCGATCGAAGCCACGCTCCCCGATGCGGGAAGCGAGTGTTGCGAGCTGACGCGCCGCTGGTCCTGCCACGGATAGCGGATGCGATGGTGGAACATGTTGACGAGGGTATCGCTCATGCGCGTGACCAGGGTGCGAAGATCGGCAACCGTGAGGCCGCTCTCGTCGAGCTGCCCGGCGCGGAGCTTGGTGAACAGGATACGCTGGATCATTTCCTCGAACTTCTCGCGTTCCGGCGGGTCGATGGTGCGCGAGGCGGCTTCGATGGAGTCCACCAACATGAGGATGGCGGTTTCTTTGGTCTGCGGCTTCATCCCCGGATAGCGGAAGTGCTCTTCGGAGAGCGCCTTCGGATTTCCGGCGTTGAGACACTTGTGCCAGAAGTATTCGACGATCTGCGTGCCGTGATGGGTGTAGGCAAACTCCACGACCGGCTCGGGGATCCCTCCCTCGCGCAGGATCTTCGCGCCCCATACGACGTGGGCCATGATGGCGTCGGCCGAGACCTCGGGCTCTAGCTCGTCGTGCGGCGTCTCCTCGCCGGGGCTCAGGTTCTCCACGAAGTACTTGGGCTGCACGGTCTTGCCGAGGTCGTGGTAGTAGGCGCCGGCGCGCACGAGCAGCGCGTCGGCACCGACCGCGCTGGCCGCCGCCTCGGCCAGGTTCGCCATCGCGCGCGCGTGTTCCCACGAGCCGGGCGCATCGCGTGCCATCTTCTGCAAGAGCGGCTGCTCCAGGTCGGTGAGGTCGAGCAACTTGTCGCGCGATACCGCGCCGAGCAGACGTTCCGCACCGTCGCGGAGCAGAAGCGCCAGCGCGCCAGCCATCACGCCTCCGCCGAAGTTGGCGACGAGCATGGAGCGCCCCGGCTGCGACAGATCGTTGGCGACGTCGAAGCTCCCCTCGAAGACGACGCTGATGGCCGTGAAGAGCCCGCACGCGAAAAGGCCGGCCACGGCGCCGGCGGGCACCATCTGCCGCGGGTGCTTGCGATCGAGAAAGAGCAGACTCGCCGCCATGCCGCGCACCAGGACGACGGTGAGCAGCATGAGATCGAAGCGCATGAAGCTCGACGCCACGAAGGCGAGAACGAGGCTGACGAGGAACGCCGTGCGGCGATCGAATGCCAGCGAGACCCACAGCGGCAGCGCGGCCACCGGCACCCAGAACTCGGGCAAGCTGGTGAAGAGGAGCATCACCTTGACCACCAGCGACATCACCAGCATCGCCACGAACAAGCCGATTTGCGTGCGCAAGAGGCGCACGCGGTTTTGCCCGAAGCGCCGCAGGTACGCCGTGAGCAGCATGCCGAGCGTGAAGTCGATGACGGCGTAGGCGAAGATGCGCGAGCCGCGCGGCGGGCGGCGGATCGACTCGTAAGCGACGGCCGCGCGGTGATCCTGGTTTTGCTCGGCGAGCAGCGTGCCGGCGGGAATGATGATGCGGGTGTGCTCGTAGGAAATGTTGGAGCCGCCGGAATAGTGATTTCGCACGATCCGCGGTCCGTACGGAACCCGGAGCGTGAGGGCCGTCACCTCGCCGAGCTCGGGCGTCCAGCCCTCGATGAAGAGCTCGAACGACTGCACGGCGGAGAGAGCCGCCGCGAAGACCAGGCTGAGGACGACCCCGGCCATGGTTCCCGCTCGAATGCGCGTTCGAAGCATGGTTCGCGCCTACGCCCTCACCGGCGGCTTAGCCCTCCCACCCTCCAGAGCGAGTTCTCCATTTTGCATCGTGCGAAGGCGGCTTCCCGCGCAATCGGTCACGGCGTTCCTCGACGCTAAGGCGCAACGGGGCGAAGGGTCAAGTCTGACCGAGGATCCGACCGATGGCGTCAGCTTCCGTTGACGTAAGACGAAACGAGGGGGTACGTGCGGGGGGCGCGAGGGGGGCCGATCGATTTCTGACCCGCGCAGGATTGCTTGGGCATTCTAAGGATTTGCTCGGCGGCCTAGAGCTTGCTAGGGGTCAGATGTGAGTCCTCTCATCCGACTCCTCGATCAGGCGAAACATGATCGGAGAGTTCTGCTCATGGGGGTCCTCAACGCGACGCCCGATTCATTCAGCGACGGAGGGCAATACCTCCAGCCCGACGCCGCCAAGAGGCGTGTCGACGAGCTACTCGAGCAAGGCGCCGACATCATCGACATTGGTGGCGAGTCGACCCGACCGGGCTCGGCGCCCGTCCCTTCCACTGAACAGATCGAGCGCATTCGGCACCCTCTTGTCCATGCAGCTCGCGAGCGTCACGCCGTCGTTTCCGTCGATACGACGAACCCGGCCGTGGCGCGCTATGCGCTCGCCGAGGGGGCATCGGTCATCAACGACGTCTCCTGCCTCGCCGATGACGATCTGGCCCGCGCCGTCGCCGCGGCCGGCGGCGCGCTCGTCATCATGCACGCTCGAGGATCGATGAACCGAATGCGCGGCTACTCCGATGCGCCCGGCGACGCCTATGGCGATGTCGTGGCCGATGTGGCAAGCGAATGGCGAGCGGCGCGTGATCGCGCCACGGAAAACGGCCTCACGGCCCGCGCGATCGCGTTCGATCCGGGGCTTGGATACATGAAGAACGCCGCACACTCGCTGGAGCTGCTCCGCCGTCTCGGGGAATTTGCCTCCCTGGAGGCGCCGGTCGTGGTCGGTCCCAGCCGCAAATCGTTCATCGTCAAGGCGACGCGCTCCGAGGCGGCCCCCGCCGAGCGCATCGGAGGCACCATCGCCGCCTGTCTCGCCGCCGCCGACGGCGGAGCGGACATCCTGCGCGTGCACGACGTCGCCGAGGTCAAGCAAGCTCTGGCGCTGCGCCGCGCCCTTCGAGATGCTCATGCCTGAAGGTCTGGTGCACCTGTTCGCGCACCGGTCTGCGGGACAGGTTCTCACCGATCTATTCGATCTCCTCATCGTCGCCTACGTCATCTACCGCGCTCTGCTCGTCTTGCGCGGGACGCGCGCCATGCAGATGGGCACGGGGCTTCTGGTCGTCTTCCTCGTCTACCTGGCGGCGAAGTGGCTCGCGCTCATCACGCTGCTCAACCTGCTTTCGACCCTGCTTTCTTCGATCATCCTCATCGTGGTGGTCGTCTTCCAGAACGACATCCGCCGCGGACTGATGCGCGTCGGCAGCCGTGCTTTTCTGGGGGGATTCGCGCGCGCACAGGAGTCGCGCGTCATCGACGAAGTGGTGGCGTCGGCCACCGAGCTCGCGCGCCACCGCATGGGAGCGCTCATCGCCTTCGAGCAGGACGCCAACCTCGACGAATTCGTGGTGGCGCAAGGAATTCCGGTCGACTCCGCCGTCACGCGCGAGCTTTTGGTTTCGCTCTTCGTGCCGGAATCGGTGAACAAGCTCCACGACGGGGCCGTCATCATCCGCAATCTTCGCATCGCCAAGGCCGGCGTGTTCTTCCCGATGCCGGAGTCGCGCATCGTCGATACCAGCCTCGGCTCCCGTCATCGCGCCGCCATCGGCATCACCGAGGAGACCGATGCCGTCGTCGTCGTCGTCAGCGAAGAGCGCGGCACCATCAGCTTCTGCTTCAGCGGGAACATCGTCTCCAACCTCGACGGCGCCTCGCTTCGCCAAGCGCTCCTCGGTCTTTTTGGGCGCAAGGCACGCAAAAAAGGTAGCAAGAAGGTCTCCACCCCCGCCGGCCGGCCGAGCTACGCCTCGATACCGGTGCCGCGGCCGTCGATGGCGACGCCGATGCCCTCCCCTTCGCCGATCGCGCCGCCACCGACCCAGCTCATCTCCTCCAATCCGCCGCCGCCGGGGCCTGTCCCTGCGTCTGTCCGCCCTCCGGCGCCCTCGCGACCGACCCTCATCCCACCCGAGCCACGCGATAGCAGCGAGAGTCCCGAATCCGAGAATACCGAAGCCAGCGCCGAGCTACCCGAGTCTCCCCTGCCCAAGGGCAGAGGGACCACCTCGCCCGAAGAGGTCAACGAGTAACCGATGAAACTGCCCTTCGATGCACGCGCGCTGCTGACCCGCGTCTGGGAAGCGACAGTCGAAAACCTCGGCCTCAAGATCTTGTCCTTCGCCTTTGCCCTCGGGCTGTACGCCTTCGTTCATGGATCGGAAGAAGCGCAGCGAACGCTGCCCGTCGACGTGGTGGCAACGCCGCCGCCCGCTTCCGCACGGCGCGTGCTCTTGACGCCGCTGCCCCCGGTGGTCCGCGTCACCGTGCGTGGGCCGCGCACCTTGCTCGACGAAATGAAGGCCGATGACCTCGGCGCTTTTCAGCCCGATCTACGCAGCGGCAAAGTCGATCACGTGGAGTTCGACCCATCGGCGATTCACCTGACGCCCGGCGTCAGATTGGAGCAGATCGATCCGCCATCGATCGCGCTGCGCTGGGAGGACGAAGTCATCCGCGAGATCCCCGTGCAAGCATCGATCACCGGACAGCCCGCGCCCGGTTTCATCATCAAAGGCGCACCCAAGGTCGAGCCCGCCACGGTGCGGGCCATCGGGCCGCGCAGTCTCGTCGACGTCGTCCAGTTCGCGCGCGCGGCCCCCTTCGACGTCACCGGACTCGATCAGGAAAAGGCGCACGACCACGTGCTGGCCATCGACCGCCCGCCCCCCCGCGTCGAATTCGAAACGCAGATCGTGACGGTCAAAGTCGAAGTGGCGCGCGAGGAGATGCAGCGCATCTTCGTCAAGGTGCCGGTTCAAGTCGTGGGCGTGCCGCGAGGCGTGCTTTCGCCGGCCGAGGTCGACGTCAAGGTCGAGGGGCCGCCGGAGCTCGTTCGATTGCTGCGACCGGAGCAAGTCGTTCCCACCGTCGACCTACGCTCGTCCGGTTTTACGTTGACGTCTCCGGGGTCGGGCCGGCTCCCGGTCGTCGTCGGACTCGAGGGGTGCCGCGCCACGGTGCAGCCCCAAATGGTCGTGGTGCGCTGGTAAGAGCGCGCCGGGGGAGACAACGGAACACAGCAAGATCATGATCTTACGCATAGGCATGGGCTTTTGTTGAAAATGATTGTCAAAGTCATCATCAACAATTAGAGTCCGCTCCCACTTGGTTCGGCGCAGCAATTCGCTGCGCGCCGGAAACGAGAGGAGCGAACGGTCATGAAGTCGAAACGAGGAAACAGGCATCCAGCGCGCGCCGGCATCCGAGGCGCCCTGGTGCTGCTGCCGCTGCTCGTCGTGGCGTGCGGTGACGATGAGAACGGCAGCACGACCGGGGGCACGGCAGGCACGACCGGTAGCGGAGGATCGGCTGGGACCACGAGCTCGGGCGGCAGCGCGGGAACGGGCGGCAGTGCGGGAACGGGCGGCAGTGCGGGAGCGAGCGGCGCGGGAACGAGCGGCAGCGGCGGTGCTGGTGGCGCGGGAAGCGGCGGCACCGGTGGCGCCGCGGGGTCGGCCGGGAAGTCCGGATCGGGCGGCGGCGGCGGATCCGCGGGGAGCGGCGCCGGCGGAACCGCGGGCGGCCGCGACGCGGCGGCCGACACCGGCGGTTCCGCGGGAAGCGCGGGTGGCGACGGGGGTCCCAGCGGCGACGCCGGAAGCGGCCCTCCCCCGCAGATCGTCGTCCTTTCTCCGACCGGGCACGACCGCTTTTTCGGCGTCGCCCACGACGCGGCGGGGAACATCTTCGCCACGGGCGTCATGGCCAGCACGACCGAGTCGTCCGCCGACTATGCGACCGTGCTCGTCAAGTTTCTCCCTTCGGGTGCCAAAGACCCGAGCTTCGGCACCGATGGCGTCGTTACCTACAACGCGGCCGTCGGCGCGGGCGGAGAGCTCGCCCGCGGCATCGTGGTGCAGTCGAGCGGCAAGATCGTCGTCTCGGCCACCGTCGAGCATGCCGGCGGCGATCCCCGCGATCGCGACGTCGCGGTGATGCGTTTCACGGCGCAAGGCGTCCTCGACACGACGTTCGGCACGGCGGGGGTGCGCATCCTCGATCTCAGCTCGGGCGAAGTCACCGTCGACGGCGGCACCGGTGACGGCGGAACCACCATCGTCGCCGAGAGCACGTGGGGTCTCAGCGGATTCCCCAATGACGACCTCGTCGTTCTCGGTTCGCGCAAAGCCGATGGTCGCAACGACACCGACTTCGCGATCGTCAAGCTGAAGGCGGATGGCTCGACGGACACGACCTTTGCCACCAACGGTATCTTCACGCTCGACATCAGCAACGCCAGTGCGAGCCCGCGAACGGCGACCGTTCTCCCGGACGGTAGCGTCGTCGGGTCGGGGTACATGAACAACGCCGGCGTCCAGATGCCGGTCATCTGGAAATTGACGCCGGCCGGCGTTCTCGACACGACGTTCGGCGTGAACGGCGTGTTCAGCCAAGCCGTGCTCGCCGCGGCCACCGAAGCCTATGGCGCGGCCCTGCAAGGGACGAGCTTCGTGACCGCCGGTTACGGACGGGCCAACACGTCAGAGTCGCTCGATTTCGTCTCCATCCGCCTCAGCGCGGCCGGCGTTCTCGATACTACGTACGGCACCAACGGCGTCACGCGCATCGACGTGGCGGGCTTTGCCGACAACTCGCGCGGCCTCACCGTTTTGCCCGACAACCGCGTCCTCATGCTGGGCGGCGGCCGGCCGACCAGCGCCGACGTGGATGCCATGGTGGCCATCCTGACACCCGACGGAAAGCCGGACGTCTCCTTCGGGACGAACGGGTTTCGTCTCTACAATCTCGGCGGCAACAACGACTTCTTCTGGGGCGCCAGTGTGGCTCCCGACAAGAAGAGCGTGGCCATCGCCGGCATCAAGAGCGGCACACCGGCCGGCGACGCGGCAGCGCCGGGCAACGACGATGCGGCACTCTTGATCCTGCCTCTGGCTCCTTGATGGTGGCGCGATTCTCTCTCGGCGCGCGATGGGCGCTCGCCGGCGCCCTCGCGCTTTCGTCCGGCGCTTGCCGCAAGCCGGCGCCGGACGAAGTGGTCTACACGGGGCGCACGATGGCGCCGAAAACACCGCCCGTGCCCCCGGTCGGCACGGGCGGCACCGGAGGAGCGGGCGGTTCGACCACGAGCGGCAGCGGAGGAACGGGAGGCGCGGGTGCCGGAGGACGCGCGGGAGATGCCGGCGCCGGCGGGAGCGGGGGGGCAAGCGGCGCGGATCCCACGACACCCTTCAGCAAGGCCGCGCTGCTCGCTGCGGTAGCCGACTGCGCGCTGGATCGCTACCGCGAGTTTCGGGACGTCGCTGCCTTGCTCGACGACAAGGCACGCGCCTCGGCATCGAGCGGCATGGCTCCCGAGCTCGCCGCCGTGCGTGAAGCGTGGCTCGTCGCCATGAAGAAATGGCAGGAGGTCGAGCTCTTTCGCTTCGGACCGATGGCGCGCTCGACCGACCCCGGCGGCAAGGATCTGCGCGACCAAATCGATGGATGGCCCCTCGTCAGCCGCTGCGCCATCGAAGAGCGCCTCGTCAGCCAGGCCTACGGCGACCCCGACTTCGGTATGTCGCTCATCAACGTGCGGGGGCTCGCGGCCTTCGAGTACGCGGCGTTCTACGAAGGGTCGGACAATGCCTGCTCGGCATTTTCGACCATCAACGCCCACGGGACGTGGGCGGCGCTCGGAGCGGACGAGATCGTGCGGCGCAAGGCCGGCTATGCAGCCGCGGTGAGCCGCGACGTGCTGACCCACGCCAACGAGGTGGTCGCGCGCTGGGCTCCAACGGAGGGAAACTTCCGCGCCGAGCTGGTCGGCGCCGGCCAGCAGAGCGCGACCTACGCGAGCGAGCAGAAAGCGCTCAACGCCGTCAGCGATGCGCTCTTTTTCATCGAACAAGAAGCGAAAGACTGGAAGCTCGGGCGCCCGCTCGGCCTCGGTGACTGCGCCAATCCCACCTGTCCCGAGGCGGTCGAATCGCCCTACGCGCGGCAGTCGACGGCGCACTTGCGACAGAACCTCGCCGGCTTTCGCATGCTTTTCCAAGGATGCAGCGCGGGAAACGGGGGCTTCGGGTTCGACGACTGGCTCCGCGCCGTGGACGCTTCCGATTTGGCCGACCGCATGTTGGCCGCCCTGTCGCGCGCCGAAGAGGCCGTCGACGGTTTGGACCCGCCGCTCGAACAGGCCCTCGCCACCGATCCGCCCAAACTCATGGCCGTCTACACGGCCTTCAAGGGGCTCACCGACTTGCTCAAGACCGAGTTTGTCACCGTACTCAACCTCGAACTGCCGAAGTCGACCCAAGGAGACAACGACTGACCTCGCACCCACGCTTTCATGCTCTCCTCGCGGAGCGCTGGGACAGCGCGCGGGCCGCCTTGTCGCGACCGGTCGACGTCTCGTGGCTCGGCGTGCTGCGCATGCTGTTCGGCGCGGCGATGTGCGTCAGCATGCTGCGCTTCATCGTCTACGGCTGGATCGACGAGTTCTTCGTCACCCCGCCGCTGCATTTGAAATACTGGGGGTGGGCCTGGGTCGAGCCGCTGCCCCGCGCGCAGATGTACGCGCTTTTTGCGGTGCTGGCCGGCCTGGCTCTGTCGATGACGGTGGGGTTCGCCTATCGCGTCGCAGCGCTGCTCTTCGCCGTCGGCTTCACCTACCTGCAGCTCATCGATGTCTGCACGTACTTGAATCACTACTACCTGGCGAGTCTCCTGGCGTTCCTCTTGGCGCTCTCCCCGGCCGGCCGCGCCCTCTCCATCGACGCGTGGCGCGCGCGCCGAAGCGCGTCCACGGTGCCCGTCTTCTGGCTTTACCTTCTGCGATTTCAAGTCGGCGTCGTTTACTGTTTCGCCGGCTTCGCCAAGACGCAGATCGACTGGCTGGCGCACGCGCAGCCGCTGCGCATCTGGCTCGGCTCGCAAGCGGACATGCCCCTCCTCGGCGCGCTCTTCACATGGCCCGGCGCGCCGACGTTGATGAGCTGGGCGGGCTTTTGCTTCGACAGCACGGTGGTGTGGTTACTCCTCGGGCGTCGCACGCGCCCCTTCGCTTACCTGGCCGTGCTCGCCTTTCACAGCCTGACGGGGATGCTGTTTCCGATCGGCATGTTTCCCGTCCTCATGTCCCTCGCTGCCCTCGTGTTCTTTCCTCCCGATTGGCCGCGCCGGATCGAGGCAAGGATGCGACGCGTGCTTCGTCTCGCGCCGGCCGCCGTGTCGTCTCCCGCTGCGCCCCCGACGCGGGTGGGATCGCTGGTCATCGCCGCTGCGGCGCTCTACTGCGGCGTGCAGTTCGCCATGCCGCTGCGTTTCGCCGTCTACGGAGGCAACGTCCTCTGGCACGAACAGGGTATGCGCTTTTCCTGGCGCGTGATGGTGCGTGAAAAAAACGGAAGCCTCACCTACCTGGTCCGCGAGAAGCGCAGCGGACGCGTGCGCCACGTGAGCCCGCGAAGCTACCTCACGCGCATCCAGGAGCGGGAGGTCGCCACCCAGCCCGATCTCATCTTGCAGCTCGCTCATCACATCCGCGACGACTTCGAACGGCGCGGGTTCGGTCCGGTCGAGGTCCGTGTCGACGCCTTCGTCTCGCTCAACGGTCGCAAGCTGGCGCGACTCATCGACCCCGACGTCGATCTGGCGTCGGTACCCGACGGCATCGGGCGGGCCGGCTGGATCCTGCCGAGTCCGATGGAAGCTCCGCCCCACACGAAGCCGATCTAAAACGACGCTTTGACGCCGACCTGGACCCAGCGCGGAGCGTTGGGTCGCGCCCCGAAGGGACGATGCGACATGATGGAATGATCGTCGAGCAGGTTTCTCACGTTGGCGTAGAGCGTGAGCGGCTTCATCACGCGGCAGCTCGCCGAAAGATCGAGCACGAAGAGCTCGTCCGTCGCCAAGGTGCTGGCGAGCGGTGCGGAGCCCGCCTTCTCGCGCATGGGCGCGACGTAGGTCGCGCCGAGGGCACCACCGCCGTAGCGGCTGTCGATCCCCAGCGAGACGTTGAATTGATGCCGCGGTAGGTACGGCATCTCGTCACCGGCGACGACCTCGCCGAAGATGGGGTCCTCGGAGCGAAAACTGGTCTGAAACTCGCCCCTGGTGAAGGTGTACGCCGCGGTGAAGGGAAGGGTCAGATCGCCGAGCGCGGGAGCCAGCTGCGCGAACGCTTCGACGCCATAGATGCGCGCCTTGCCGCCGTCGTACTGGCGATCGATGTTCTCTTCCGCGCAGCCGCTCGAGAGGGTGCAAACGTCGGTGATGTTGCTGTAGTCGTTGTAAAAGCCGATCGCCTCGGCGCGCCACGCCCGCTCGGAAAAGCGCGCCCCCCCTTCGTAGTTGACGCTGAGCTCCGGTTTCACGCGCTGCGAGGCTCCCGGGGCGGGGGGGCTGAAACCGCGATGGACGCCCGCGAAGGCGCCGAGAAAATCGGTGACGGCGTAGTAGAGGCCCACGCCGGGAAGAAACACTCGGGTGAGGGCATGCTGCTCGGTCCCCGCCGCACGATCGACGAAGGCCGAGCGCATCGCTTCGGCGCGAAGACCAGGCGTCATCGTCCATCGCTGCCAGGTCATGGCATCGGTGACGTGCAGCGCGAGCGCCTCGGCCCAGGCCTCGTTGAAGGCCGTCACCACCGTGGGGCCTCCCTCCGGCACGAGCTCGCCGCCGAGGAGACGGAACGGATCTTCGCTGTGACGCCGCTCGACGCGGTCGTGGTGCAGGCGCATGCCGTATTCGAGCCGATGCGCGACGGGACCGGTGGCGACGTCCCAGCGCACCCGCGTTTCGATGCCCTGCGCGACGAAGTCGCGCTGGTTCGGTCCAACGAGCAGCGTCTCCGCGGCGGAACCGGAATCGGCGCGGCCGCTGACGACAGCAGCAAAGACGGCATTGCGCGGATCGTCGGGGCTCTCCAGCACGCTGAAAAGGTCCGTCCCGCGAAAGCCATTGACCTTGCGCCACACGCGATAAAAGTCGCTGCGGTAGGCGGTGGTGGTGATGGAAAGGTGGGGGGCGGGCTCGATCTTGTGGGAAAGCGCGATCCCGGTGCGAAAGTTCTTCATCCGATCGAGCTTGCTCGCGCCGTAGCGTTGCAGCGGGTGGGCGCGGAAATCGGCGTCGGTGATGCCGAGGTAGGTCTCGTTGGATACCTCGTCCGAATACGTCAGCTTGAGGGAAAGCTCGCTCGGCGCGCTCGCGCGGGGATCGATGACGTAGCGCCCCTTGAACATCCATTCGTTGCGATAAAAGCCGGTATCCGCGCCGCTCGGCAGCTCCTTGAAGCCGCTGCTGCCGAGGTGCACCCCTTCCACGAGAAAGCCGGTCTGCTCGTCGCTGGCGCCGACGAAGCCGTGCAGCTTGTTGTAGCCGTATTCACCGGCCGCGGCGTCGAACATGCCCGACGTCGACGCCGGGATGGCGCGCGTCACGAGGTTCACCGCGCCGCCCACTGTCTGCGGACCATACGAGATCGAGGCCGGACCCTTGACGACGAAGACGCGCTCGATGCGCGCCATGAGCGGAAAGTAATAGGCTGCCGGCGCCGCATACGTCGCCGGTGCGACGAGGACACCGTCCTCCATGAGGGTGATCTTCTTGCTGCGATCGGGATTGACGCCGCGGATGCCGATGTTGGGCCGGAGCCCCAACCCGTCTTCGCCGCGCGCGTACACGCCCGGAACCGTGCGCAGCGCGGCGTGGGGATCGTCGTACTGGAACTTTTCCAGATCCTTGCGCCGTACGACATGGGCCGATCCCGCCGTATTGGCGATGCGCGTGCCAACCACCGTCACTTCAGCGGGCCCGTCGCGCTCGGCGTCGGCGGGTCGGGGCTGAGGCGGCTCGGACTCCTGGGCGGCGGTCGCGGTAGGAAACAGGAGCAAAGGCACGACGACCGACCGCGCGCGACCAAGAAAACGACGCGAAGCTCGAGGAGCTCGCCACCCGGACACCCTTCGAACGACGGCTCCCCCACCAAGCGCTTCAGTGAAGTTGAAAGTCATAATCAATATCAAATGACAGGTAAGCGGCGGCCGCGTCAAGGGATTTGAGGGCAGGACCCCGGCGAAGTAGGACCGCTGGCCCGTGACCTCGCCGTCCCGGAAACGGCGCGCGGAAGAGGCCGGCCGCGCTAAGGCGCGGGCAGCAGGACCACGTGCACGCGCGCGCGGGCGTTTTGGTAAAAAGCGCCGAGCGCCGCTTCGAGACGCTGGCTGACCAGCCACTGCCGAAGAGGCTGCGCGATCTCGTCGAACCGCTGGCCGCGGAAAGGATTGTTCATGGCCCGGTGGACCTCGCGAAGCTCGGCTTCACTCGGCTCGAGCATCGGCGCGACCATGCGGTCGAGGTAGAGACTGGCGCGCGCCTCGCGCAAGACGAGCTTATCGACTTCGCTCGCATCGAGCCCTTCCGCGCGGGCCGCGCTGGCGAGGTCCGCCGCCCCGCCCACACGCTGTTCGAGGATGGCGCGCGCGGCCAGCACACGACGTGCGATCTCGTCGCGCTCCGGCGCGGGGTCCATCGGAAGCTGGGACAGGAGCACCTCCGCGATGTGGCGCTCGAGCGCGTTGCGAACGTGCCGATCGAGGTACGCGCTTTTTCGCTCGGTTCGGTCGGAATCAGCGAGCGCCTCGACTCTCGCTTCGAAGGCGAGCTCTCGTTCGAACACGAACTGGGGATGGCTCGTGCCGCCGGTTTCCGGGGCATCGAAACGCACCACCGTGCGGTCGAGCGCGATGGGCGCGGCGAATGCGACGACCGGCGCGGCCCACAAGGCGACGGTGAGCGCGCCAGCCGTCCGTTTCACATCCGCTGTCCGCTCTCGGCCATTGCCGACGGCGCGCTCTGCGCCTCGCGCGTGTCGGGCTCGTTTCCTGAGTCGGGGCTCGCCCCTTCCGGATTGCCCGAGGATTCGTGCGCCATCTCGGCGTGGTGTGCAAAAGAGCGCGCCGCGCGTCGTGCCTTGAGAAATTCGGCGAAGGTGGTGACCATCTCGAGGTCGCGCGCACCGAGATTCTCGGACAGATCACGCAGAGCCTTGCGCAGCGCTTCGGCGCTGCGTCCCGCGCGGCGCTCCCCCGTCTCCGAGCTCGGCGGTGCATGGTCCCGCGCGTCGGCGGACAGTGGGGCCGCTTCTTCGGGCGGGGCCTCTTGGACGATGGTCGGGCGCGGCACCGGGCGCAGGGCGTGCGCGTTGAGCCACGCTTCCATGAAGATGCGCAGCCGCTCGCTGCGAAAAGCAAACCATCGCTCGCGCTCGGTCCCGAACGACATGAGCACGTCCTTGAACCGGCGGAAAGCACCCTTGCCGTCGATGGAAACGGCGAGCTTGGCGCGCAGCTCCACGTCGTCGACCATCGGGATGTAGCGCTCCATCCAGCGGTATTGCTCGCGCGAGCTCACCGGGTCGATGCGCAGGTACGTGGCGTCGGCGGCGATGCGCGCGTGCATTTGCGGGTCGGCGACCCCATCGACGATGCGAAGGACTTCACCTGTCTGCAGATGTAAATAACTATGAACCTCCGGCGCGTTGTTCTCGAAGGCGTCCTCGAGCGCCTCCCAATCCACGGGTACGCTGCGCAGCGGGGCGCCGCCGGTTCCGTTGTCTTCTGTCATGGCTCCTCATTTCCACGGCGCCGCGCGGGATGGGCTGACCCCGGAAGAAGCGCCTTGCTAAGAGAGAGAGGTGGGCTGCACCTCCCATCGGGTCAGTTTACCCGATGTCCCGCCAAACTCTAGGGCCCAGACAACCGAGCGAACGATGCTGGCTCGGAGCTAAGCCGAGGTTCGCGCCCTTCGCACCGCGTCGCTCCAGGCGCCGCGCATCTTGTCGCGGACCGGGGCCTCCATCGTTGGCCGAAAAACGCTGGTCGCTTTGGACATTCCGGACGTCTGGGCGGGCGTCGCAAAAAGCCCCACGCCGAGCCCGGCCAGCATGGCCGCCCCGCGGGCAGTCGATTCGAGCTCGGCCGGACGCTCGACCACCAGATTGGACAGATTGGCCTGCAGCTCCATCAGAAGGTCGTTGGCAGCGGCGCCTCCGTCGACCCGCATGCGCCGAACCGGCCCCCCCAGGTCGTCGGCCATGGCCCCCACCAAGTCCGTCACCTGGTGCGCAATGGCCTCGAGCGTCGCCCGTGCGAGGTGTGCCGCGGTCGTTCCGCGGGTGATGCCCATCATGAGCCCTCTGGCACCGGCGTCCCAATAGGGCGCCCCGAGCCCGGCCAGGGCGGGGACGAAGGTGACGCCGTCGCTGGACGGAACCTGCCGCGCGAGCGCCTCGACGTCACCGGCCGTCTTGATGAGACCGAGGCCGTCGCGCAGCCATTGCACCGCCGCGCCGGCGATGAAGGAGCTTCCTTCGAGCGCATAGACGACCTCGTTACCGACTTTCCAGCCGACGGTCGTGAGCAGCCCGAAGCGGCTGGCGACGGGCCGTGCGCCGGTGTGGATCAGCACGAAGGCGCCCGTGCCGTAGGTGCATTTGACGTCGCCCTGGGTGAAACAAGCTTGGCCGAAGAGGGCGGCTTGTTGATCGCCGGCTATCCCGCAGATGGGAACCCCTTCCGGAATGTCTCCGACGGCGCGCGTTTTGGCGATGGATCCGGCGGAGGGGGCGATGGTGGGAAGAAGTGCGCGGGGGACGCCGAGGAGGCGGCACATCGGCTCGTCCCAGGCGAGCGTGTGCAGGTTCATGAGCAGCGTGCGCGACGCGTTGGTGACGTCGGTGACATGCGTGGCGCCGCCCGTCAGACGCCACACGAGGTAGCTGTCCACGGTGCCGAAGGCGAGCTCCCCTTTTTCGGCACGCGCCCGCGCCCCCACGACATGGTCGAGCAACCAGCCAATTTTCGTGCCTGAAAAGTAGGGATCGAGCACCAGGCCGGTCGTCTCGCGAACGCGGGGCGTGTGCCCCTGGGCATCGAGCTCGGCGCAGCGATCGGCCGTCCGCCGGTCCTGCCACACGATGGCGCGGTGAATGGGTTTGCCGCTGGCCCGCTCCCAGAGGAGCGTCGTCTCGCGCTGGTTGGTGATGCCAATGGCGGCGATCGCTTCCCAGCCGAGACTGGCGGCGCCGAAGGCACCGCGGATGGCCGCGCACACACTGTCCCAGATCTCGTCCGGTTCATGCTCGACCCAACCCGGCTCTGGAAAATGCTGGGGAAACTCGCGCGTCGCGCGGCCGAGCGTCCGGCCTTCGACGTCCATGATGAGCGCGGTGGTCCCCGTGGTGCCTTGGTCGATAGCGAGAAGATGTCGCGTCATGCTCGTGCCTCCTCTCCCTGCGCGCTGCAGCTGTTGTAGTCCCAAAGAGGCAGGTTTAACATGGGTGTTCTCCCCGTATGGCGCGCCTTCATATCGTGACCGCGGAAGGTGGACAGCAGGCCGTCGAGCTGCGAGCCCTCAATTCGCTTGGCCGCCATCCCAACAACTCCCTCCAGCTGCTCGACAAGATCGTCTCCAAAGAGCACTGCATCATCGAGCAGCGCGGCGACCACTTCGTCCTGCGCGATCTCGGCAGCCTCAACGGGACGTACATCAACGGCGAGCGTGTGCGAGGTGAGGGGCTGCTGAAGCACGGGGACGAAATCACGCTCGGCACGACGCGCGCGCGCTTCGACGATGGCAGCGGACGCGCCATGGGGGCCGCGCCGCCCGCGGTCGCTCCGCCGTCGGGTTGGCAGCAGGGGGCGGCCCAGGGATTTCACGCGCCTTCGGCCACGGGTCCCGCGGCGGGCGTCGCTCATTCGAGCTTCGACGATCCGACGGGCGTGGGCCGAGCACAGCAAGGTGGGTACTCCCCGCCGCGCGCCGGCGCGTCGCCGCTCGCCCAGTCCACCAATTCGCAGGTCGACCCGGGGCCTCCGCGCGGCGCGCAGCCACCCGCGCGCCCCCGCGGCATCAGCATCGCTCCCATCGGCTCGCAGAACTTCCACGGAACACGCATCGACGTTCAGGAAGAAGACCGCGCCATCGGGACGCAGATCGCAGCCACCCAAAAGGGCTTTCTCCCCTACGAGCAGATCGCCCAGGACGTGGCCCAGGTGCGTGCCGACTACGAGCGCTTGCGCGCGTCGCACGAGCTCTCGCGTGAGATCGCGCTCGAACGCGACACGAGCAAGCTGCTCGACAAGATCCTGGACAGCATTTTCAAGTTCATCCGCGCCGATCGCGGGATCATCTTCTTGAAGGGCGTGGACGGCGAGCTCGCGGTAGGCGCCAGCCGGCGCCGTGACGGCACGGATGCGCCCATCCAGGTGTCAGCGACGATTCTGAGCCACGTCATGAAGGAGCGCGCTGGGGTGCTCACCCATGACGCGGCCATGGATTTCGCGGCGTCCAAGGGCAAGAGCATGATCCTCAATCGGATCAGCTCCGCCATCGTCGTCCCGCTCTTGCACAGCGACGAAATTCTCGGCGTCCTCTGGCTCGATTCGGAGACGCTGGCGCAGTTTCAGCGCAAGGATCTCGAGCTCGTCACGGCCATCGTCAACCAGGCGGCGATGTTCATCGAAATCAACATCCTCGCCAAGAAGATCGAGCACGAGATCGTGACCCGCGAGCGCTTCTCGCGGCTCTTGTCGCCCAACGTCGCCGAGCGCGTCATCTCCGGCCAGCTCGAGATCAAAAAAGGCGGCGATCTGGTGCGCGAATGCACCGTCTTCAACTCCGACATCCGCGGTTTCACGCACATGAGCGAGAAGACCGAGCCGCAGATCATCGTCGACATGCTGAACGAATACTTCGAGCTCATGGTGGAGGTGATCTTCAAATACGAAGGGACCCTCGACAAGTTCATGGGCGACGGGATCATGGCCCTCTGGGGAGCGCCGGTGGCGCACCCCGACGACGCCGCGCGCAGCGTGCAGTGTGCGCTCGAGCAGATGCACGTCCTCGGCGAGTTCAACCGCAATCGCATTGCCGCGAACTTGCCGCCGCTTTCGATCGGGATCGGCATCCACACCGGGCCGCTGGTGGCCGGTTACATCGGCAGCTCCAAAGCGCTTTCTTATACGGTGATCGGAGACACCGCCAACACCTCGGCGCGCCTCTGCGGCATTGCCCAGACAGGGCAGATCATCGTCAGCGAGCCGACCTACGTGCGTCTCGGCGGCCGTTTCGAGTACCAGGAGCTTGCCCCCGCGCACGTCAAAAACAAAGAGCACGCCCTTCGCATTTTCAACGTCGTGCGCGAAAACCCGCGCGCCACCGTGCCCCGCGCCATCGGCGCGGTGTAACGATCTGCTGAAAAAGCGGAGGTCCCGCGACGGGGACCTAGGCCTGTCTCTGAATCCGGCCCGCTCCCGCTCCCGCTCCCGGTCCCGCCACCCGATCTCATCCATCCTGGAGGACCTTGGCTAACTTGACGAGCATGGCCACAACTCGATCCAGGGTCTCCTTGCCGCTGCGATGGGTATCGTCACCGAGG
>Ga0193706_1000115_pt1 | contig 56943 bp, 44 predicted proteins | sample U3c1metaG_FD_160130 | JGI IMG/M metagenome (GOLD analysis project Ga0193706, IMG submission 160130) | Soil microbial communities from a riparian zone of the East river system, Colorado, United States - U3c1 | ecosystem: Environmental > Terrestrial > Soil > Riparian zone | place: USA: East River...
TCGACCTCATCGAGCAGTGGCGCCTCACTTTCGACTTCTCCAATTTGCGCCGTGCATCCCGCCATCGTTGCGAGACTTACCCACATGAGAACTACTTGTCGTTTGGCAATCACTGGTCGGTTTCCTTCGACGGTTTGGCCGTCACAAGAGAGCCGCGTTGGCATTGCGCCGCGCGGTTGCCCCGTCGTTTCGAGGGGCGGTTTTCGTTACCGAATCTCATTGCAAGATGATCGCCAAATAATGCTCGCGCTGGACCCCGTCAATTGAGTGAGAACTCGGGATCGGCAGCGGCATGTGCTGTGTCCGACGCAACAGGTGTTGTCCCAACGCGCAACGGTTCTGCGGCGCCGCTCGAGTTACGACCATGGGTCGAGCCATGACGGCGCGGGCCCGCGGCGGTGTAGGTGCCGCTCCCCCCTAGGCTCGACCGCACGCGCGGGCGGTGGTTGCGAGCACGCCTTCCACCGCCAACGAGACTTGCCAGGTGATCAATGTGGCGAGGGGGCACATACCTTCATCGCGACATGCGGTGCATCGCACAAAAGGTTCCGCTTGAAGACACATCGGCGGGCAAGCCGTCGCGCGCTGTGCGCAACACACGGACCGTTCGTCATACGCATGCAGGCTTTCTGCTCGCGCGCCGGCATGCGTCCGGCAGCGCGCAAGTCGGTGCTTGCGTGTGCAGGCCCGTTGACGCGGAGAGCTCCGCTGGCCTAGAGTTTTTGAGCTTTAGCGAGAGCAGCGCGATGTCGATGTCGCTGCTGGACGTCGATGCGAACACTTTTCGAGCACACGATCGGCCGATGGTTCGGCCCTGTCATCAGGAGTCGCCATGCGTAAAACCTTCGGTACGATCGTTCTTTCCGCCGCGTTCGCGGCCTTGACCGCGTGCTCGGATCCGTCGTCGCCCGCCAACGCGGGGGGCACCAACGGGACGACGAGCGCAACGGGTTCCGGCGGCAACGCCGGACAGACCGGCGGGCAAACCACGTCGGGCGGCGCGGGGCAAAGCACATCGGGCAGCGGCGGCGCGGGCGGCGGCACCGGCGGATCGGGAGGCGGCACCGGTGGATCGGGAGGCACCGGCGGATCGGGAGGTGGCACCGGTGGATCGGGAGGCGGCACTGGTGGATCGGGAGGCGGTTCGGGTGCAATGGACGCGAGCGCCGACACGACGGTGGGACGTGACGCGAGCGCGACTGACGCGAGCCGCGACGCCAGCGTCGCGAGGGACGCGACGGGCGACGCGCGTCCATCCAAGCCGAGCGCAGGCTGCGGCAAGATGAATCCACCCATGGGCAACCGCACGATCGTGATCGACGGCGGGATGGCCACGTTCAACGTGCATCTCCCTACTGGCTACAACGCGACGACGCCCATGCCGCTCGGGCTCGGCTTTCACGGCAATGGCAATCCCGCCTGTTTGCCGCCACAAGGCGAATGCCAGGGCTTCCCCGAGCTGAACGCGATCACCGTGTACCCCAAATCACTCGCCGCCGGCTGGGAGCAATCGACCGTGCTCCAGCCCAATCTCCAGTTCTTCGAAGACTTGGTGGCGCTCATGAAGAACGAGTATTGCGTCGACGAGAACCACATCTTCGTCGCTGGCGTCAGCTCGGGTGGACAGTTCGTCGAGTACCTCGCCTGCAGGTACGGCGATTGGCTGTGGCAGGTCACGCCGGTCTCCGCTAGCGTCGTCAACGCCGCGACCATGAATTGCAAAGGCACGCCGCCCATCCTCGTGATTCACGGCGTCACCGACATGGCCGGCAACTACGGTGAAGACGTGGCGGCACAGTTTGCCAAACGCAATGGTTGTTCGGCGACACCGCCGGCGGGGCTCGCCCAGGCGAAGACGGACATGATGGCCGCGTTCAATGCGATGCAGGCCCAGCACGTGTGTCTCGACTGGGACGCGTGCACGGCGAACCCCGTGCGCTTCTGCATCTCGTCGCAGATCACGTACAGCGGGCTGACGCACGGTTGGCCCAAGGTGGGCGGCACGCTCATCTCCGAGTTTCAGGCCGGGCTGCCGTAATTCGACCGAACTCGACATTGCGAATATCCGACGAAACCTCGCGCCGCACGCGAGGGGTGAGGTAACGCGCCAAGGCGTCGCATCGCCGGACTGCGCGGGCACAGAGAGGATATCCGTGGGCGAGTGCCTACGGAAAAGGCGTCATGGATGCGCGTCGTTTGACGCGGACGCCGAAGAGTCGCGCGATGACGAGAAGGAAAAGAAGGTGATGGGAGAGGACGCGCGCGCGCAGAGTTGCTACGGATATACGCGACTCCTTGGCCCCCGCGCACTCGGCGCGTCGAAACGGGACCATCCCTCGGACGGAGCAAAAGGCGACGCATGCGTATTCGGATATCCCCGTGGATGGTCGGTGCGACCGCATCTTTGATGTTGGCGGCGGCTCACGGCTGCTCGAATGAAGGCGAGCCGCGCAATGACGAACCCACGGGTGGCAGCGCGGCAAGCGGCGGCACCGCGGGCAAGGGCGCAGCTGGCGCGGCGACAACGGGGAAGGGCGGCGCAGGAGCCGCGGCAGGGACGGGCGGTGCGGGGCCCGCGACGGGTGCCGGCGGCGCGGCCGCGGGTAGTGGCGGCGCGCCGACAGGAGGAAGCGGAGGGGGTCCGGCCGGCGCCGCTGGTACGCGCGCGGGCGCGAGCGGCGCAAGCGGCGCGGGCAGTGTTGGCGGAGCAGCGGGCAGCGGTGGAGCCCGCGATGCTGGTCCGAGCGATACGAGCTCGGGAGGCAATGCCGGGCAAAGCGACAGCGGGCGAGACGGGTCGGGCGGGGTCGCGGGGGCCGATGGTGGGAACGGCGTCGACGCGAGTACGCCGCCGCCGAAGATGCGTGACGTGCTGCTGGTCGGAAACAGCGTGGCCGGCACCGTCAGTTTTCTCGATGGCAACACCTTCGAGAACCTCGGGTCCCTCAACGTCATACCGGATCGCGATGAGGTGACCGCGGCGATCAACGCCGACCTCGTGCGGTTCATCGCCTATCCCATCGTCAAAAACGCCCAGCTCCTTCATCATTTCGAGCCCGCGGCCGGCGACCGGTTCGTCGACGATCTTTTCGTCTCGCCGGACGGCACCGTGCTCTATGTCTCGCGCTCCAATCTCGGTGACGTCGCCGCGTTCGATCTCACCAAGGCGACGCACCCACGGCTGTGGCGTACGTTCGTCGAAAGCCCCAAGGCGGACCATGCGGCACTCTCCCCCGACGGAAACCGGCTCGTCGTATCCGCAACGGGCACGTCGCGGTTGGCCGACGTGCTCGATGCTCATACGGGTAAGATCTTGGGCTCGTTCGCGACCGGGGCCTATCCCCATCAGAACGACTACTCCGCCGACGGCAAGTATATCTTCAACAGCAGCATCGGAAACGTCGGGTACCAAGCGGTTACCTACCAGAACAACGCCACCGCCGGCGATCGATGGCTGATCAAAGTCGACGCGAATACTTTTCAGGTGCTCAAAACGTGGGTGTTCGAATGGGGCATTCGACCGAGCGTGATCACCGCCGACGAGAGCATCATGTACGCGCAGCTTTCGTACCTGAACGGCGTCATCAAATACGATCTCGTGGCCGGCAAAGAGACGCAAAGAAGCGACCAGCCGCTGAGTCCCTTTGCCCTCATGACGTATGCCAATTACGACGAGTACCCTCACCATTCCGCTCATCACGGTTTGGCGCTGTCGAAGGACGGCAAGAGGCTCTGCGATTGCGGTACGATTGACAACACCGTCTCCATCGTTCTCACCGACGGGATGACACTCGAAAAGACGATCGATGTCGGAATGGTGCCGTACTGGGCGACCAACAGCCCCGATGGCCTTTACTGTTTCGTCTCGCTCAGCGGCAGCGACGCCATTTCCGTGATCGACTACAACGCCGGCACCGAGGCGAAGGTCGTTCCCGTCGGCAAGTTCCCGCAGCGCAGCCGTCTCGGGCGCGTCCCCGAGCCGTTGCTCGCACTCTTGTCGCGCACGCCGGGCTAGCCCGAGCGGTAGCGCGTCGCGCCAGCCTCGCGCGTTCGCGCCGTGGCTGCGAGAGGGGTGCATTCGGCTCAAAATTCTTCGCTGAGCCAAATCGGTTATCTGCGGGCCTCTTGGGAGCCGCGCCCCCGTCGGCGCAGGTCCCAGCATGGAAACCGTCAATCGATCCATCAGCGAATGGTTTGTTCGCGTTTACAGCGTAGAGCTGCTGCTCGTCTGTTTGACGTTGATCGGCGTTCTCCGGTACCTGGCGAAGAACAGAGAGACGCTGTCGGATCGGCGCTTCGTGTCGGTTTCGGTCGTGGCCGGCTTGCTTGGCGTGCTGCTCGTGGGGGCCGGGTACAGGACGCCGATCGTGGCGTGGTTGCTCGACTTGCCGGCGGGAGCAATGGTTTACCGGTCGCTCAACTGGATCAAGGCGATGCTAGCCCTCACGGCGGCGGCGCTCTCCGTCTACGAGACGGCGCGCATCGCTGCGCGAAAGCCGCCGCGGAAATGCTGGTCGAAGGGCGCTGCGCTGGCGCTCGCGGTGATGTCGCTGGCGGCGTACTTCAGCTTTGGCGACGTGGGATATGCGGATTTTTATCACCGCCACGAGTTCTTTCATTATTACCTCGGCTCGAAATACCCGCGCGAGCTCGGTTACAAACGGCTTTACCTGTGCACGGCGGTGGCGCAGACCGAATTGGGTCAGGGCAACGAGGTGCGCGCGCGCAAGATCATGGATCTCGCCGTCGATCGCATCGTACCCGGGCGCACCGCGCTCGAGCATCCCGATGAGTGCCGCAGTCGCTTCACGCCAGAGAGGTGGGACGCGTTCAAATCCGATGTCAGGTTCCTCCGCCAGTCTTCGAACCTCGAATACTGGAACGGCATGCAGACCGATCATGGGTACAACCCGCCGCCGGTCTGGACGGCGCTCGGGCATTTCTGGTCGTCGATGCACGCTCCGAGCCTCGCCTATTTCAAGTTCCTCGCCAGCCTCGACCTGATGTTCTGGGTCGGCATCTTCGCAGCCATCGGCTGGGCGTTCGGGTGGCGGGTCTTTTGCGTCGCTGCCATCTTCTTCGGCTGCCAGGTGCCAGGCGAGTACTTCTGGACGGGTGGCGCGTTTCGGCGTCAAGACTGGCTCTTCGGCCTCGTTCTTTCGGCCTGTCTCGTGCGCAAACGTTACTACGCGCTCGGCGGAGCCGCGCTTGCTTACTCGACTTTGCTCCGTGTCTTTCCCGGCGTGCTCCTCGCCGGCTGGGCGGTCGTGGTGGGAACTCACGCTTGGAAGCACAAGCGTTGGGCGCCGCATCATGTCCGGCTCATCATGGGCGGGGTCGCGGCAGCGGTCGTGCTCGTGAGCCTCAGCATCGGCGTGGCGGGTTGGCGCGCCTATCCCGAGTTCTATCAGCACATCCAACTGCACAAACAGACGCCGGTCACCAACAACATGGGACTCGAGACGTTGCTATCCCATAGTTACGCGGGGCGAATGGAGTTCGTGCGCGATGAAAAGAAGGTCGATCCCTTCGCACAGTGGGTGGCGATGCGGCGCGACCGGCTGCACGCCTTTCGTCCGCTTCACGTGGTGTTGCTCATCGCTCTCGGATTCGTGTTCGTGAAAGTGGTGCGCCGGGTGAAGTCGCTTTGGATCGCGCTTGCGCTTTCCCTAGCGGTCGTCATCTCGGTGGTAGAGACGACTTGCTATTATTATTCGATGTTCATTCTGGCCGCGCTCTTGTCGCGGCACCGTCGCGGTGTCGAAGCATGGGTGCTTTGTGTTACCGGCGTGAGCCAGTTGCTCGCCGTCAACCGCTTCCTTTCCTACTTCTACGACGACCTCTATACGACGCAGTCCGTTCTGTTCTGCGGGTTCGCGCTGTCATTGCTGTTTGCCTATTGGCCGCCGGCGAACCAGGCGCGTGCGCTTGCGTCGTCTTCCGCCGAAAATTGCTGAGCCGTGCTGCGCGGGGGCGAAGTCACGTCGCGGGGGCGGGTCACGTCCGCCACGCCAGGGTGCAGCGAAACCGTGTCACCAAAACCATGCGCCCGCGCTGGACGTCCGCGTTTTCGACATGACCTCGTGAGTGTGCAAAGCGTGAGCCTTGATGCGCCGCAATCGCTACTACCCGCATCGAGACTTTTCGGGCGAGATCTTCGCCGAGCCATCATGAGAGAAATTTTTGCCCGCGTACCGGGAACGCTTCGAAAACACATGAGATACTCCTCTGCGCCGCGACCTTTGCGCACGCTGACGAGTCACGGCGTTGCCCGTGGCGTGGGGTTCGGGCTGGTTTGTTTCGTTGTTTCATGCGTCATGGAGCCCCCGGATCGGTCGCCAACGGACGCTGGGAACTCGACTGGCGGCGCCGATTCATCGGGCGGGGGTAGCTCAGGAAAGGGCGGCATTGCCGGCGGCTCCGCGAGCGATGCCAGCGGTGCTGGTGCGAGCGGCTCGGGCGGCGCCACAGCGGACGGGGGCCGTGTCGATACGACGAGCGGGACGGGCGGCGCGGTGTTGGACGCGGGTCGCGCGGGTGCGGGCGGCGGCGCCACCGTCGATGCTCGAACCGATATCGCGAGCGGTGGAACCGCAGGCGTGAGCGGCAGTGGTGGAACGAGTGGCGGAGGAGGAACAGGCGGAGCGAGCGGAGCTGGTGGCGCGGGCGGTGCCGGAGGTGCAGGAGGAAAAGGCGGATCGGGCGGGGCAAGTGGTGCAGGTGGCGCAAGCGGCGCTGGCGGAGCGAGCGGGACGGGTGGATCCAGCGGAGCCAGCGGCGCGGGCGGCGCGGGTGGTGCAGCGGGTAGTGGAGGCACGGGCGGTACCTGCACGCCCGATTCGAACGTCTATACCGGGCACATCACGTATTACACGCTCGCCACGTCGATGGTGGCCTGTCACTTTCCGACCGCATCCTTGCCGCAGTACTATGCGGCCATCAATGAATACGACTATCGGAATGCCGCGGCTTGCGGCACGTGCGTCGAGATCACGAACACGCAAAACCAATCCAAGCTCACGGTCCAGGTGGTCGACGAATGTCCGTTCGTGGGCAACGAGCAGTGGTGCTTCAGCGGATCGCACCACGTCGATCTGAACCCGGCCGCCTACAACGCCCTCGGCGCCAACAACAATCCGCAAATCACGTGGCGCTATGCCCCTTGTAACCCCACGGTGAACTCCTCCAACGTCCAATATTTCTGGGACACGGGAACGCAACAATTTTACCTCGCCGTTTCGATCATGAATACGCGCCACGAGCTATCGAAAGTCGAGATCATGAAGAATGGCTCGTACGTCGCCATGACACGGCAACGCTACAACGTATGGACCGACGCCGGGGGTGTGGGTACCGGTCCCTTCACGTTCCGACTCACCGATAAGTACAATCATCAGATCATCGACGCGAACATTCCCATGACCGCCAACCAAGTCGTCCCCGGGCACGTTCAATTCCCGGTCTGCCCTTGACCACACGCTGGCTCGCGCCCTGCCTTCTTGGCGTTTCTGTCGCTGCGTGCTGGCCGGAGGTCGAGCGGAAGGCGCCCCTCGCGGACGGCTCGAGCGGCACTGGCGGCACTGGCGGTACTGGCGGTACTGGCGGCACTGGTGACACTGGTGGCACTGGTGGCAATGGCGGCAACGGTGGCAATGGCGGCAACGCTGGGACGAGCGTCTCCATCACCGACGCCCGTCCCGTCGAGGGCGGGCCAGGGGCAAAGCCAAGTGATGCCGCTGCAGGTGTCGACGGCTCGCGGGATGTGAGCAACGAAGGCTCCACGGACCTCGGACCGACGCCGCCCCGGCCGGGCGTCAATTTCCCGTTTCCGCAGAACCGCCGTAGCCCCTATTGCGCATATCCGTCGAAGTTCAAGAACGACGACGTGCGCGCGGCCTACGCGAAATGGAAGACCACGACCGTCACGGCCAACGGCGCCCGTGGTCACCTTCGCGTGCAGCGGGTGAATCCTGATCCGCCGTTTCCAGAAAACTCCACCGTCTCCGAGGGCATCGCCTACGGCATGACGCTGGCCGTCTACATGGGCGACCAAGAGCTGTTCGACGAGCTCTGGAAGTACGAGCAGCTGTTTCTCGACGACCGCGGGCTGATGAACTGGGAGATCCACGCCGACGGAATGCAGATTCTCGGAGAGGGGGCGGCGACCGATGCCGATGAAGACATGGCCTGGGCACTTTTGATGGCGGACCGTCAATGGGGCGGCAGAGGCACGCTCGGCGACACGTATCTGAATAACGGCAAAGGGCAGATCGAAAAAATATGGCAGAACGAGATTCTCGAGGGCAAGCTCGTGAAGCCAGGAGATAAGTGGGGCGATTGGAACACGACCAATCCTTCCTATTACGCGCCCGCCTACTACCGCGTGTTCGGGCAGGTGACCGGCAACACGGGCTGGAGCGACGTCGTCAAAACATCGTACGACACCATCGACAACACCCTGAACGATGCGAACGGCAACAAGAGCAACGGGCTCGTCCCGGCCTGGTGCACGAGCCAAGGCGCACCGAACAACGGCGCCAATTACCAGTACGACTCGTGCCGAACTCCCTTTCGTATTGCGCTCGACTATTGCTATTTCGGCGAACCGCGAGCCAAGGCCTACCTCGCCAAAACATCGTCGTTCTTCAGCCAGATCGGCGCGTACAAGATCGTCGACGGCTATGCGTTGAATGGCGCGCCCCAGCCCGCCAATGCGAGCGGGCAGTCCGCTGCATTCGTGGGCCCCGCCGGAGTGGGAGCCATGAGCGACGCCATCTACCAAGCGTTCATCGACGGTGCTTACACGAACGTCGCCACCCTCAATCTGCTCGTCGGGGGGACGTACTATGAACTTTCTTGGACGGCGTTGTCACTTCTCATGATGAGCGGAAATTTTCTGGACTACACCGCGTACAAGTGAATCGCACGGCTCTCGCTGTGCCGGGCGGCTAGAGTGCAGCGGGCGCTCCGCGGCCGAGCACCGGCGTTAGAAAAGATAGAGTAGCCGCAGCCGGCCGCTCATCATCGTATTCGAATACACCGGCTCGTTGAACGTGGGATAGCTGTCCGATTTCGCGTACGCGAACACTGCTTTGACGAAGAGCTGCTTCAGCAACAGGTATTGGACCGCTCCAAAGGCTTGTAGCTGGTGAAAGTGTTGCACGTCGTCGAGCGATGGATCGTAGTGAAGATCTTCGACCCTCGTCATGTTGAGCCCCACCCCGACGATCAGATCTTCGATGGGACGGCCATTGGCGAAGCCTCCCACGCTGACCGTCGTCGTACTCCCTTCCGCGTCGATGGTGCCGTCGGGCTTGGTCGTGTCCACGAGGCCATAAGCACCGCTGGCGCCAAATTCGACGTACGGATCGAGCACGAATTGGATGGACGCGCCGCCGCCGCGCATGGTCCTTTCCGCTTGAGCTCCCTCCTTCTGATCGGTAAGGCGTTTGTACTCGACGCCGCCTTTCAGTTTGAGCCAGCCAATATCGAAGATCCCGACGGGTCGGGCGGCGAACGCATTCGACCCGAACTCGTTGCCGATTTGGGTCCCCAACTCGAACCGCAAAAAATCAGTGGGGTAGAGGTGGAGCGCGGCCTGGCCCACGCCGGGCGGCCGATAAAACGCATAGGTGACGCCATAGATCTCCGGCGCGCCGCGAAGCTCGTCGAACGCGCCGCGACGTTCGAGGGTATTCAAATCGAGGCCCATCCCGAAGTGGTAAATTTCCCACGCCTCGTAGCGGCCGAGCTGCACGTCCCAGGTGTTCCATCGGCCGGCGCGAATCCACACGTCGTCGGCATCGGTCACGGAGGCAGGCGTGGACTGCTCTTTGTTGGCAACGAATTCGGCCTGGCCCTGCACGAAATAGTTGCCCTGCGTATAGGTCGGGGTGACGCGAAAAAGAAAGCGGCCCTGCTGGAGCCAATAGGTGATTCCTTGCTGGGTGGGATGCCCGCGATCGATCTTTTCGTAGCCCGTATCGATCCAAGCGTATCCGGAAAGGCCAATCCCCGTTTGCCGGTAGTACGGCCACTGTAGACCGTGAAAGGTCATCCACAGCGACCCTCCACGCAGCCCTCGTGTGCGGGGCTCCGGATATGCGGAGACCGGAAGACGTTCGATCGGTCCCAGACTGGCGCTGCCGGGCGGCTCGGGGGCGAGCGGCGGGGGCCGGCTGGCGGCAGGGGGAGCGGGCGGCTCGGGCGGCGCTGTTGGCTCGGCGCGTGACGTCTGCACGCAGAGAGCACCCAGTGCGATGAGCAGCGTGGCCAGTCGCAGCTTTCGTCGGCGCATCGACATTCTCACGATTCACTTCACCGTGAGCATGTCCGTGAGCGGGAGATTGGCGGCGCTCGGTCCCACCTTCACTTCGATCGGTCCGCTCGCGACCTGCCAGCGACTTCCCGCCGTGTCCCAGTACTTGAGATCGGCGATGCGGAGCGGAATGGTGACCCGCTTCGTCAGCCCTGCTTCGAGGGAGACGCGGTAAAACCCTTTCAATTCTTTGGCCGGGCGGCGGACCGTCGCGCCCGGATAAGAGACGAACAAGAATACCAACTCGTCACCTGCCACGGTGCCGCTATTGGTGACGTCGACGGTGACGTTGACGACGCCGTTCTTCGTGACGTCGCTGCACGGCACTCCCAGATTTTTATAATCGAACTTCGCGTAGCTTAGGCCATGACCAAATGGATAGAGCGGCGCTATCGATTTGTTGTCGAAATGACGATAGCCGAGGAAGTAATCCATCGCCGTCGTCGTTCCTTCCGAAAACGTGGGTTCGTCTTCCCATTTTTTCGGCCACGTCAAAGGCAGCTTTCCGCTGAAGTTCACGTCTCCAAAGAGCAGCTTGCCGAGCGCCGTGCCGCCGGTCATGCCCGGGTACCAAGCCATCACCACGGCCGGCACCTGATCGAGCCAAGGCATGTCGATGACGCTGCCTCCCTCGAGCACGACGACCATGGGCTTGTTCTTGAGGGCCACGTCCCGGATCAAATTGTTCTGAGCGTTCGTCCCCGATTTGCCGTCGAGTGAGAAGTTCTTGCGGTCGCCGGCCCCGGTATACTCCTCCCCCTCGTCTTCGGGCGTCAGTCCCGCCATGACCACGACGAAATCGGCATTGTCGGCGAGCGATGCACTCGCGCCGCTCACCACGCTGATCCCGGCTCCGGCGGCAGCCTGAATTCCTGCCATCGGGCCCGTGCTCTTGGCAGGGTCTGCGAAGACGCGACTGCTCCCGAGATCGCCGGTCCTCGTGTCCACCGCGAAGCGGATCGTGCCGGTGGCGAGATCGGTATTGACGACGCGATAGGGAACATCGGCGCCAATGACGGCGATCGTTTTTAGTGCCGTGCGCTTCAGGGGAAGGGTGTTTTTGTCGTTCTTCAGAAGGACGATCGATTTCTCGGCAGCCTCCTCGGCAAGCTTGATGTTGTCGGCATTGGTCTCGATGGCTCCTTGTCCGCTCAGCGTGGTTCGCGCCGGTTTCAAGCCGATCGGCTGGTTCGTTTCTGCCACCTTGAAGCGAAATTTTTGCTCGAGGATGCGACTGGCAGCCTTGGTGATGTCGGCCTCGGCGAGCGGCCTTCCAGCCCCAGTGATGGCTTCGAGCTGCTGGAAGTTGAGCGACCAGGGAAGCTCCATGTCCATACCGGCTAGAACGGCGGGGGCGGCGTTGGCAGTGCGCGTGTCGGCGGGAAGGCTCGCGTTTTGGCCGCCGGGCATGGCCCACCAATCCGACAGGACGAAACCTTTGAATCCAAAATCGGTGCGAAGAAGATCCGTCAGAAGGTGCTTGTTCTGCGTCGATTTCGTGCCGTTCACGAGATTGTAGGCCGCCATGATGCAGGCCACGCCTCCCTCTCGGATCATCATCTCGAAATGACGGGCGTAGAGCTCACGGAGGGTCTGCTCGTCCATCGTGGCATTGAGACTGTCGCGCCCGTTTTCGATGTTGTTGGCGGCATAATGCTTGGCGCACGCGGGAAGGTATTCTTGTGCACCCGCCACGAACGCAGTTCCCAAGCGCCCGAGCAGGAAGGGGTCCTCGCCATACGTCTCCTGCGCGCGTCCCCAGGCGGGGTGGCGCAAGATGTTGGTCGTGGGCGCAAGAATCATGGTGTTGCCCGACGCCAAGGTCTCGTCGCCGATGGCGAGGCCAATGCGGTATTCGAGATCCATGTCGAATGCCGCTCCCCGGGCGATGGGAGCGGGAAATGAGGTGGAGTATCCGGTCTTGCCCGAAGGGAGTTGCGACGCGAGGTTCACGCCGCGCGGACCGTCACGAAAAAGAAAGCCGCGGATGCTCTTGTTCGGGTTGTCGGGCGTTCGGAAGATATCGGCGAAATTCTGGCCGTTTCCCGGGTTCGTGCCGCGCATCTGGTCGGCTTTTTCGGTGAGGCTCATCGCGCCGACCACCGCCTGAACTCGGGAAAGAACCGCCGGATCTTGAACGTAACCAGGCGACCACTTGTCGGAATAGGGTGAGTCGCCGCAGGACATTTTTGGCGGCGGGATCGAGGCGTCGGTGCCCGCGTCGCGGTCGACGATGATGTCGCCACCCTGGCCGCCGCTGCCCGCATCGGAGCCGCCTGCTCCTCCCGCGGCACCCGTGCCGCCCATTCCCGTCGTGCTGCCGCCCGTGCCAGTGCTCGGCCCCGTCCCCGTACCCCCAGTGCCCGTACCGCCCGTTCCGGTGGCGGTGCTCGTGCTCGACCCACCGCTCCCGCCTGCGCCGCCCCGCTGAATCTCGGGATGCGAGCACGTGACGAGCGAAAAGCTACTCAACACGAGCATTCCCGCGGGAACGAAGCAGCTCCATCGGGAGCGTGAAGTCATGCGCCCCTAGTCGCAGAGGGTAGCCCCTCGCGGCTCAACAATTGCCGTCCGAACGCGGGGGCAGGCCCTGTAACGGGCGATGAGACCCCCGAAATTTGCCGTCTTGCGCGATCCAGTCGAGGTGGCTCGCGTGGACGGCGGGTCTCGCAAAAATGCGAGCCTCGCCACGCTCAGCGGGGGTCTTCGGGGCTACTCACTCGAGACACGCGCCTTAGAGCGGCAGTTCGCCCCCGGTCCACGCGAGGGCCGTCGTCTGCCGATCGAAACCCCCCGTTATCGATGACTCGATGGAACGGAAAAATCGCCATGCGACCATTGCTCTCGTTAGGCCAAGCGGTGCTCTTCGTGACGAGCTGTCTCGGCATGGGAAGCATTTCTTGTGAAGACAACCCACCGCCTTACGAAATGCTCGGGCTGCCATGCGCTCCCGGCGACGAGCGACAGTCGGAGTTTGCCGGCTTTGCCAGCTCCGAGATCGCGATCGAGACGGCAGCGCCAACATGCGGCACCGGGGTTTGCCTGGTCCACCACTTTCAAGGCCGCACCAGCTGTCCCTATGGCCAAACGGAATCCGAGGCTACCTCGCCAACCTCGAAACCCGAAGCGCAGCTTTGCCATACGCCGAGCGGCACCACGTTCGATGAAAGAGTTCGCGTGGCCGTCGCTCCGCAGCTCGTTGGACGGCGGGCAGCGGAAGTCGTCCATTGTTCGTGTCGCTGCGCCGGAGCGGACCCAACGGCGTCTTATTGCGCGTGCTCGAGGGGGTTCGTATGTCGAGAGCTCATCGAGCGGGTGCCTGGCGTCGACGATCACGGGCTGGCCGGCTCATACTGTGTCCGCGAGACGGACCGCTTCGAGGTCGGAAGCGACGGGCCCGCGTGCACTGCTCCTACGGATCTCGATCCCACCGAACCGTGTGGCCCCTATATCGTCAATTGAACGGCTGCGCTCTGGAGCCAGCGTTGCGCGCCCCTTCGGTCCGCGCAGCTAGCGAGCGGTGATGCAGTACCCGTCTTGGCACATGTAGTCGCAATGACTCTCGGTTCCACCCCAGACGCATCGCTGATCGCTTCCGCATCGCGGTACGTCGTAGTGAATGACGGTGTGCTCTTCTTTGCAGACGCCCTCGGGCTCCATCTTACAGTCCGCGTCGTCTTTGCACATCTCGGCGGTGGTGACGCCGGTAGGACCCGAGTCGGAGTCGCTTCCGCAAGCGCAAAGCCAGCACGCGATGCTGGCTGTGCTCAGTATTCCGCGGCAGATTCTCGAAAGCATGAAGGACATGGTGAGCACCCAAGCGTCATTGTAAAGCAATACACGTGCCGTCGCGCTCCCCCGAGCCGTGATGCGGCCGTGCGTTACAAACTCGCGATCATCGAATAACCTTTTCGCCCGAGGGATTGCCATGCACTCGTCAGTCATCCCGGGCCATCACCTGAGTACGCGTCGATGGTCGCTGCGTGTTTGCGCAGTGCTCGCGCTCGTTCCCGCTCATGTCGCGTGCGCCGCGGGCGATTATCGGGCGCTCGGCGACGAGATCGTAGCCCATGTGCGAGACGAATTCGTCGATGCCAGGCGCGCCGAGGCGTGGGCGGACAAGCACGCGCGCTACGGCGCCGCCGCCAAAGACGCCGTCTCCTTCGAGCGGCTGACGAATGCCGCTTTGGGCGAGCTCGGGGCCTCGCACACCGCCTACTATCCGAAAGATAGCAGCGAGAACCTGCAGCTGCGCTCGCTCTACAGCGTCATGATCAAAGATCCGGCGCCCGAGACAGAAAGCATCGGCGTTGATGTGGTCAAAACGGCGAGCGGCTTTTTCGTTCGACAAGTCTTCGTCAAAGGACCGGCCGACGTCGCTGGGCTCCTACGCGGCGATCGCATCCTCTCAGCGGACGAGAAACCCTTCGACCCCGTGCGCTCGCTGCGCGGCAAAGACGGGGGCGCGATTTCCTTGGAAGTCGAGCGGGTGAAGAATGCGCCGCCGGTGCGGTTCCACATCGTTGCCCGTAAGACGAAGCCTGCCGAGGAGTGGCTCGCCGCGCAAGACGGCGCGAGCCAAGTCGTCGAGCGCCTCGGCCGCCGGATCGCCTACGCGTCCATGTACTCGTGCGCAGGACCGAAGCCCCTCGAGCTTCTTCAGCGAATCATCGACGAGCGCTTCGGTGGCGCCGACGCGCTGGTTCTCGATCTGCGCGATGGCTGGGGTGGGTGCCCGCCGGAGTTCTTGAAGCTCTTCAATCCGGTTGCGCCGACGCTGCGCTTCGTGGGGCGCGACGGCAAGGAGCGCCTCTGGCCGTCGAGCTGGCGCAAGCCCGTGGTGCTCGTCACGAACGGCAACACACGCAGCGGCAAAGAGATCGTAGCCTTCGAATTTCGCAAGCACGCCATCGGCCCCATTGTCGGCGAGCGCACCGCCGGCGCCTTTCTCGCGGGCCGGCCCCATCCACTCTCCGACGGGTCGCTGCTGTACCTAGCGGTGGAGAGGTGCGAGGTCGACGGCGTGGCGCTCGAAGGAAACGGCGTAGCTCCCACCGTCGAAGTCGTGGACGCCTTGTTCTATGCCGCGGGGGCGGACCCTCAGCGCGAGCGCGCGCTCACGCTCGCCGCCGAGCTGGCTGCAAAATAAAGCGAAAAGCCTTCGCTGTACCGGGTGACAGCCCTTCAACCTGCCACTTTGCCGGGAGCCGTCTTGGCAGGGAAAGTTCGGATGAGCTTCTTGTTCGTAAATTCGAACATTCCCAGGTGCGACAGCTCGCGACCGAAGCCAGAGCGCTTGACGCCGCCGAAAGGGAGGTCGGCCTGCGACGACGTGGGATGGTTGATCCACACCATTCCACTCTCGATGCGATCGGCCACGCGGCGGGCGCGCGTCAGATCGGAACAGAAGATCGAGCCGCCTAGCCCGAACGAACTCGCGTTTGCAATTGCGATGGCCTCCTCGTCGTCCTTGACCTTGTACATGACCGCGACGGGCCCGAAGAGCTCCTCCGAGTAAGCGCGCATTGCGGGGGTCACGTCGGTGAGAACCGTCGCCTCGACGAAGGCGCCAGGCAGATCGGGGCGCTTTCCTCCCGCTCGGCAGGTCGCGCCCTTCGTCAGCGCGTCCTCGACTTGGGTGAATAGGTCCGCTGCCGCACGTTCAGAGGAGAGCGGTCCGAGCTTGGTCGCCGGATCGGCCGGATCGCCGGGCTGTAATGCGGCGAAACGCGCCGCGAAAGCGTCGACGAAGCGATCGTAGAGCTCCGCGACGACGAGGAAGCGCTTGGCGGCGACGCAGCTCTGGCCGGTGTTGCCGAGGCGGCCTGCGACGGCCGCGGTGACGAGACGGTCCATGTCCGGCGCGTCGAGCACGATGAAGGGGTCGGAGCCGCCCAGTTCGAGGACACACTTCTTCAAGTTCCTGCCCGCAATCTCTGCCACGCTCGTCCCCGCGCGTTCGGAACCGGTCAAGGAGATGCCTTGCACGAACGGGTGCGCGATCACCGTCTCCACGTCGGCAATGGCGAGAAACACGTTCTGGTACACCCCCTCCGGCGCCCCGGCGTCGCGGAATATCTTTTCGAGTGCGAGAGCGCATTGCGGATTGATCTCGGCATGCTTGAGAAGAATCGTATTTCCAACGACGAGGTTCGGCGCGGCGAAGCGTACGACCTGATAAAGAGGGAAATTCCAGGGCTCGATGCCAAGCAGCACACCCAAGGGGGCGTTGGCGATCACCGCTTCGCCCTTGTCGACGCTCACACGCTCCTCGGCGAGAAACGACGGGCCTTTCTCGCCGTAGTACGTGAGGATGCTCGCCGCGAGCCAGACCTCGATCTGCGCTTCGCCAATGAGCTTGCCCATCTCCTTCGTGACGAGCGCGGCGAGGGCGTCCTTCTCTGCCATCATCAGCTCACCTGCGCGCTTCACCACGGCGGCGCGCTCGGCGACCGGTCGATTCCTCCACGCCAGGAATGCCTCATGGCCACGCTCGATGGTGGGCACGACCTGTTTGGACGGGAGGAAGGGGTATTCCTTCTCTGTCTTCCCGCTGTACGGATTCACGGTCGCGAACGGCCGTGCCGCGGAAGACGAGGCGGTCTTGGGTCGTTGAACGGGCGGCGTTTGGGGCTCTGGGTCACGGTGGGTCGTGCTCATCGCGCCATCCTTTCTCGGCATTCGGTCGGCGGCAATCGGGTACAAGGCGCACAGTTGACGGTCGGCGTCCGCCGCGCCCGTGGACGTGATTCGGCGTCAGCGGCCCGCGCTGGATGCGGGGCGCGGTGGTCGCGACGGTTTGCCGCGGCTAGGTGAAGACGAGGAGGCCGGGGCGATGATCGCAGGGGGGGCCGCGGTGCGTGCCGACGAGGCCTCCGCAAGGCGGCGCTCGTAGGTCCTGATTTGCTGCACCAGCTTGGTCGAACGATTCCCTTCCGGGCTCAGCGTAGGCCAGCGTCGCCACGCTGAGCGCATCGCGCACGAGCCCTTCTCGTACAGCATGCCGGACGCGGCACCGAGGCAGGCAATGCAGTTGGGGTCGGCGCTCACCGCGCGCTTTTCGTATGCAATGGCCTCGTCGAGGTTCCCGCGCCCCGCCTGGCCTGGTAGTGCGCGAGCAAGTCGAACTCCGCCGCCGATTGCGCAACGGGCTCGCTCACCACACGCGTCCACGCCCGGCCCCCTTTTTCGGGACAGCGAAAAGGCTTTCGCGAGCACGCGGCGCAAGCCATAAGTGCAAGGAGAGTCACGAGCGCCAAAATGCTCCCGGCCGATGATCTGCGACTCGCCTCGTGTACGCCGCTACAGGACATTGCGAGCTTTCGGAAGCACACGTGAATCGATGGGTCTGACCCAGCCACTACTACGTATAGCAGGTGGATCATCGACCAGGCGGCCCTCGATCTTCACATGCCCTGGTTGACGATGTAGAGCACGGCGCGGCACAAGGCGGGCGCGATCTCGACCCGGGCGCATCCTCGAATCCTAGTGGCTCAGCCTGAGGTCCAGGAGACCCAAGTACCGTTAATCCATTGCGCTTGCGCCGCGCGCTGGTCTGCTCCATGGTCGGCGCGCGAAAGACTCGTGCGAGTCTCTTTTATATTTCGCTTTGCGTCTCTTTGCTCGGGGTAAAGGTGATGTCGATTTCAGCTCGTCGGATTCTGCCGATATTCGTCGCTCTCTTGTTGGCCCTGCTTTCGGGCTGCAACCTTCCGGACCGACCGCCTACCCTGGCCGACGGTGGACCGGGCGGATCCACAGGCATTTCGGGCGATTCCGGGCTCGATGCGCGTCGCGACGTGAGCACCTCGGACGCAACCGGGACGAGCGATGTCAGCATGGGCATCGACGCGCCGCGCGATGGGCTCGGCGTCGACTCGCCCGGATCTTCGCGAGACGCAACGTCGGATTCGTCTTCGGTGTGCGTCCCGGGAGCAGTGTGCCTCCCAGTCAACGCCTGCCATCAGGGCGAGTCGGTTTGCGCGGACGGCGGCGGGTCGTCCTGCCGCGATACCCAACGCAACCAAGCCAACGGTATCGCCTGTGACAAGGGCGTCTGTTTGGACGGTGTTTGCCAGGCGTGTGCGGCCGGCACGATGTGCGATCTCGCCAGTCAACCGTGCCGCACCGGCGTCATCGAGTGTTCGACCGGCGCGCCGGTCTGCACCGGCAGCAACAACAAGCCGAACGGCACGCCCTGCGGCGCAGCCATGGTCTGCCAAGAGGGCGCGTGCAAGCCTTGCATCACGGGCGAGTCTTGCACCCCGACCAGCGCCTGCCACACGGGAAAGCTCGATTGCTCGGGCGCGAGCCCGACGTGCAACGACACGGGGATGAGCGTGCCCGCCGGCGCGCCGTGCGGTCAAGACCAAGTCTGCAGCGCGACGGGCATGTGCGTCGCGTGCGTCGCTGGGTCGAGCTGCGCGATTGCCAATAACCCTTGTCGCACGGGCACGACGGCGTGCAACACCGGTTCTCCGGTGTGCATCGAATCGGGCAACACGCCGACCGGCACACCGTGCGGCAGCGACAAGGTGTGCAGCGGCGGCACCTGCGTGACGTGCATGGCCGGGCTTTCATGCGTGCCAGCCAATGCGTGCCACGCCGGGACGACCGTTTGCTCGCCGTCCGTCAGCTGTGTCGACACCGGGATGAACGTTACCGACGGGACCTCGTGCGGCACCGACAAAGTCTGCAGTATGGGGGCGTGCTCGCCGTGCGCGGCCGGGGCGATGTGCACGGTGACCAATGCCTGCAAAAAAGGCGAGATTTCATGCTCTACTGGCGTCTCGAAGTGCGTCGAGAGCGGCGATCAGCCGGATGGGGTGTCCTGCGGCATGAATCAGGTTTGCTCGAAGGGCGTTTGCGGTACATGCGTGACCGGAGCGACATGCATGCCGGCGCTTCCCTGTCACACAGGCACGCTCAATTGCATGACGGGCACCCCCGTTTGTAGCGATACCAACATGGCGGTGCCCGACGGTACGCCCTGTGGTGCCAACCTCGTTTGCAAGACCGGCAACTGCGATACGTGCGCGTCGGGCGTCACCTGCCAACCGACCGATCCGTGCAAGAGCGGAACGACTTCGTGCATGACCGGCAGTCAGGTATGCGTCGCCAATGCCAACAAGGCGCCCGGTACGTCGTGCGGCATGGACAAGGTCTGCACCAGTACCGGCGGCTGCGATGTTTGCATCGACGGCGATATGTGCACGCCGTCCAACAAATGCCACGCGGGGAAGCTGGACTGCGCGTCGGGTGCACCCGTCTGCACCGACACGGGGATGTCGCTGGCGAACGGTACCAACTGCGGCACGAAATTGTTCTGTTGGAACGGCTCGTGCGATGCGTGCAATGACGGGGCGACCTGCCCGCCATCGAACGTCTGCAAGAATGGCGCATACTCGTGCGCAACTGGTCAGCAGGTTTGCACCGAAACGACGAACAAGACGCCCGGCATGCCTTGCGGCGCTGCGCAAACCTGCACCAATGGTCAGCTGACCGCCGCCGCGACGTGCAATGCAAACGGCGCGTGTTCGACGCCGCCGCCCACGAGCTGCGCGAGCGGTGTCTGCAATACGCAAGGAACCGATTGTCTCGTGTGCACCTGCCCGACAGGTTGCTGCAACACGTTGGCGCAATGCATTCCTTATTCGGGGCAAACGAACGACACCTGCGGCGCGAGCGGAGCGATGTGTGCCGCCTGCGGCGCGACCAAGAAATGCAATGCGAGCGGCGGTTGCATCGACAAGACCTGGTGCGACAGTCAAAGCGTTCCGAGCGGCGTCAACCCAGCCGATTTCCAATGCGTGGATTTCGATAACGGCTCGCTGCCCGGCGCTTGGTCGCTCAAGCAAGCCGCGGCTGGGGCCGGATCCGTCTCGCCGATTCAAGCGTTTTCGCTCCCGAACTCGTTCTATTCCAAGGAATTGGATGAAAACCTCGGGGCCAACAGCGCGGGTACGCTGACTTGGACCGCGGTCGGGTCGACCCCGGTCACCAAGGTGCAGATGGCGCTCGAGATCTACCGCGTGGCGTTCGACGGCCTGCCCATCTACGAGGGCGGCCGCGTGGACGAAGCCTGCGTGTCCATCGGTATGGTCAAAGCGTGCCTCTATTACCAAGGAGTCGACGGTTTCGGGCTCGCGTACCAAACGTCGACGGGCCGGGTCGATTGCGGGAGCATCGGCGATCTCATTCCCGACGCTTGGAACCACGTGGAGATGGCGATTTCGAACAGCGGTCCGGTGGAGCTTCACCGAGCCGGCTTCGACCTCATTTGCAATAACGACGGGACCAGCACCTTTCCGTCGAGCGCCGTCGGAATTGTGACCGTCGGTGTCGAGGGCGTCGGCCCGGTCAAGAATCTCGACGCCTATTTCGACAGCGTGGTCGTCAGCGTACGGCGATAAAGGGACCAGCACGAGATTCGCCGCCGCGCCGTGCCCGAGCTGCCGGGGGCTCGCCGCAAACGGCAGCGGCGCTCTCACCCCGTGCGGCTAACGCCATTTCGATACATTTCATGACGTCCCGTCGCGCGCCGAAGGGGTGCTAGGTTCAGATCACTTGCGGGGGTCCGTAGATACAGGACCACAGTGAGAATGCCCGAGACGACCGTCGACGGTAGGGGACGTTGGTGGCTTCGGACGGCATTGCTGTCCTCGTTGCTGCTCGCGGCTCGCTGCTCGGTTTACGAGGCGTCGCCTTTGCGAGACGGTTCCGACAGCGCATCGAGCGGTGGAAACGCCGGCGCGCGCGACGGCGGTCCGGGCGGCGCTGGATCCGTCAACGACGACGCTTCCCGCGGCGGCAGTGGCGCTGCGGGAAGCGGTGGAACCGACGCCGGTGCAGGTGGCGGCGATGCTTCGGGCACCGGCGGAACAGCCACGGGCGGCGCCGCCGGCTCGGGTGACGGCGGAACCGGCGGCGCTTCGGGATCGGGAACTGGCGGTTTCGACGGCAGTGCAGGGGCAGGCGGCACTGGCGGGGGCGCTTCGGGCGCGGGCGGCGCGTCCGGAATTGGCGGCGCCTCGGGCGCGGGGGGCGCGTCCGGAACCGGCGGCGCTTCGGGCGCGGGCGGCGCATCCGGAACCGGCGGCGCTTCGGGAACGGGCGGCACATCGGGAACGGGCGGCACATCGGGAAACGGCGGCGTCGCGGGAAAAGCTGGCAGCTCCGGAACCAGTGGCAGCGCGGGAACTGACGCTGGCCCGCCCGCTCCGGGCGCCGTGTTTGCAGTGGGTTCCTTCGTCAAAGGCGCGGCTACCGGATCGCAAACCGTCGCGCACTTACTTGGTCAAACACCGAAAGCGCTCGTTCTGTGGACCGCGGCCAAGACCAATGAGACGCTCTCGGCAAACTATACGTACGGCATTGGCGCAAGCGATGGCACCACGGAAATGTCGGCGTCGACGGGCGGCATCGATGGCCAAGCGGCGGGAACGAGCTGCCGCCGCATGGCCGCCAAGATCATCACCCTCTCCCGTGGTGACGAGGTCACCATCGCCGAAGCCGATCTGTCTTCGTGGAGCGCCGGCGATTTCGTGCTGAACTGGACGACGAACGACGGCCAACCGTACGTCATTCACTATCTCGTTATCGGCGGACCGCAGGCCGTCGCCAAAGTGATCAATTGGCAGGCACCCACCACGACCGGCAATCACACCGTGACCGGCGCCGGATTTCAACCAGAGGCAGTACTACATTTTTATGCGGGTGCGGCCTTCATCTCCAGCCCTCCCGGAACTTCGGGAACAGGCTCCACCGGGATCGGAATGATGGACCGGGCCGGTGCGCAGTGCTCTTTCATGGTCAGCGACGCCCAGCTCTCCGACCCAACGGTGAGCGGCCGCGCCCAAAGGACCGACGCCGCGATTTACATGTACACCGAGGTCACGACCCCGAGCATTTCCAAGCAAGCGTCCTTCGCCTCGATGACGAGCGACGGATTTACCGTCAATTTTACGACCGCCAACAGCAACGCGAGTCAGATGTTTTCGCTAGCGCTCGGCGGTATGCGGGCCAAGGTGGGCAATTTCAATAAGAGCATCGGCGCCGCCCCGGCCAGCCAGGCCGTCCCCGCGCCCGGTTTTCGCCCCGGTGCGGTCGTGCTGACCAGTTTCCAAAACCCAACGCAGACGGCCCCGTTCAGCGATCCGCACGCGCGGTTTGGCATCGGCGCGAGTGACGGCACGAACGAAGCCAGCTCCGCGTTCGACGCCACGGACAACGTGCCCACCACGAGCGTCGGGGCCGTCGACAAAACGAGCAAGGTGTTCGTCAAATTGAATGGTCCGCCCATCAATGCCGAGGCGGACATGGCGAGCTTCGACGCCAGCGGGTTCACCTTGAATTGGACCACCAACGACGCAGCCGCCGCTCAGATGTGCTTTTTGGCGCTGGCAGCGCCGTAAATCCATCGAAGAAAGCGTTCGCGTTTTCGTATGCCTTCGCCGAAGAAGAAGCTGCCCTCGAAGAAAACGAACACCAAGGCCACCGGTCCCTTCGCGCGGGTGTGGCGTATCGTGAAACGCGTTCCGCGCGGCCGCGTGGCCACTTACGGGCAGTTGGCGGAGATGATCGACCACCGTCTTTCGCCGGTTGGCATCGGGTGGGCGATACGTGCGGCGCCAGAAGAGTCGATCCCGTGGCATCGCGTCGTCAATGCGCAAGGCGGTATCTCGACGGACCGCGAGCATCCCGGGTTGCAGCGGGCCATGCTCGAATCCGAGGGCGTCGTCTTCGACGCGGAGGGGCACCTCGATCTCGCGCGCGTGCGGTGGCGACCCCTGCGCAGAGGTTAGGTCCGAGGCGAGTCACGGCTCGCGCGACACGCATCGCGGTTGCAGCATCAACCGGAAGGAAGATACGCTGTCCGCAATGCGGATTTTCGTGGCGACGTCTCTGGCAGCCCGGATGCAGGATCTTTCGACTCCGGGAACGGCAGCAATGGCGACGCTTCGATCGATGCCGCAAGCGCCACGGACGGCGACGCGGGGCGCGATGCACGAGGCGCCGCCGATGGCGGCAACTTCGATGCGCGCGGCGAACGCGACGCTTCGCTCGACGGCGGCAATGTCGACGCCGCCCGCGATCGCGGCACTTTGCCGGAAGGCGGCAATTTCGATGTGGTTGGCGAGGGCGGCGCCGCGAACGACGGCAGATCCGACGCCGGTCTCGATGGGACCGTGGACGCCGGCGCTCCGCTCGGAACGCTGATCGGCGACTTCATCGGCGTCAACGGCTTCATCGACGATGCTCCCGCGACCTTGGCGGCGATCGGAAACGTTCGGGAGTACCACAACTGGTCCTGGTGCGAGGGCAACGGCGCGGCGACCTACCCCGGCTATCCTGCCAATCAGAACTCGTTCGTTCTCTTCAATGGCTTCTGGGATTGGGATAAGTACTACGCAGACTTGAAGGCCAAGGGTGTCCTCGCCTTTCCTGCGATCCAAGGCGGCACCGCCTGGATGAACAACGGAGCGATTCCTCCCGTGCCCTCGGGCGGCGACCCGCTTTTGCCCGCCTCCTACGCCGCGCACGCCGACCATCTCTTCCAATACGCGGCGCGCTACGGCGAGGTGCAGGTCGCCGACAACCTGCTCAAGCTCGCGGCCGATCAAACACGCGTCTCCGGTTTGAAGGCGCTGCGCTATATCGAGGACTTCAACGAGCAGGACGCGAACTGGATTCTTCCCAATGGCGCGCCCTTGTTCACGCCCGCGCAGTATGCCGCCATGGCAAGCGCCGACTACGACGGTCACCGGGGCGCCATGGGGCTCACCTTCGGCGTGAAGAGCGCCGACCCGAACATGAAGCTCGTGATGGGCGGCCTCGCCGGCAGCGGCTCGACCCTCCTCGCGTGGGAGCAAAGCATAGCTGGCTATCTGGATGGAATGCGCACGTGGTCGGCGGCGAACCGCGGCGGCAGCTTCCCGGCCGACGTGATCAACCTCCACTACTACGCGTTCGGCCCCGACCCTTTCGGGACACCGAACCCGCGGCCGGCCATCAGCCCCGAGGCCGCGAAGATCGAAGAAACGATGACGCTCTTGCGTGACTACCGAAACATGCACCTGCCGGGCAAAGAGCTGTGGATCACCGAGTTCGGCTACGACACCGATTCACTCTCGCGTTTGCGTGCTCCTGCTTTGGGAAGAAACGCGGCGCCGGTCGTGCAAGGCCAGTGGCTCGCGCGTACGTACCTCGCGCTGCTCGGCGCCGGCTTCGATCGCGCGTTCATGTTCATGCTCCGTGACCCGTGCGACGTCGATGTCATGGAGTGTCACGTGCAATTCGACACCTCGGGGCTTACCAGTGCCAAGGGCAAATGGGTTCCCAAGCCGGCATACTTCTTCATTGCGACGATGCGAGCGCGCCTCGCGTCATTCGGCTTCGATGGGCCGCTCGCGTCAGGGAACGCCAACGTACGGATCGCCAAGTTTCGCGACTCGAAGAGCAGCAAGCGGGCCTTCGTCCTCTGGGCGTCCACCAGCGACGACACGGTCGTTCCGGCCTTTTCGCTCACCGTCGGCGCCGCGACGAAGGCGACGCTCGTCACCCTCGCCGACCAGCAGTCGAACGGCGTGGAATCGGGGCTGCCCGTCGTGACCGGGAGCGTCACCCTCGACGTCGACGAGTCGCCGCGCATCGTCATCGTCGAAGGGCCATAGAGACCGATCACGTGGGCTACGAGGGCTCGCGCAGCATCCTCCGAAAGCCAATCGCGCAAACGAACGCGACGAGCGACACGAGCGAGAATCCGAAGGTCACCGGGGACAATGATTCGCTGATGCCCTGCAAGACCATGCGCGTCGCCAACATCGGGGCAAAGTCGTCGTTTGCCAACTCATGACTCACGAAGGTGAACACCTTGGCGAGGTTCTTCGCGAGGCCCGCGAGCGAGATGCACGCGGTAGCCATGCTCATTCCCCCGATGAAGGCGAGTCGCTCGAACCGTGGTCGCCATGCAAAAAGACACGCTGCCACGAGCGCGACCAGGCCGAATCCCACAACTGCGTACATGGCAAAACCACCTGCATCGAAGAGTTCCAGCATGTTGACCTCGCGGGGGAAGTTACCGAATCTCATCAGGAACGCGCCAGCGCGAACGGCGTGACGGAAATGCGATTGTCACGCCCAACCCCTTGGAGCGTTCATGAGGAGGTGGAGACAACCGAGCCAACGCTGATCGCTCGTCTGAAACAGGGCGACCCGGAGGCATTCGATGTCGTCTATGCGCAGTGGCGCGCGCGCATCTTCAGCTTCCTCGTTCGCCAGCTCGGCGACCGTCCCTCGGCGGAAGATGCTTTGCAAGAAACTTTTCTTCGGCTAGCGGCTCACCGGGCGCGGCTTCGCGACGATACCGATATCGGCGCTTGGCTCTTTACCGTCGCGCGTCACCTGGCGGCGAGCCACGGCCGGGGGCGATCCGTCGCCAAATGGGCACTCGGCATTCTTCGGCGAACGGTCGACGCGCCGCCTCCGTCTGTTCCGAGCGAGGATCTCGCGTCCAGTGAATCGATCACGCGATTGGAGAGCGCGCTCGCGGCGCTACCTGCTCCCTACCGCGAGGTTCTCTTACTCGTAGCCGCGGAGGGCTTGGAACCGGCGCGGGCAGCAACCGTCATCGGCATTCGCCCCGACGCGCTTCGAAAAAGGCTTTCGCGCGCCCGCGCCATGCTTTCGCAAGCGCTCGCCGAAGAGCCCGCGGCTCCCGTTCTGATTCTCCATCAGGGGAAGAGACGATGAAGCCACACATCAGCGATAGGGTTTGGGTACGACTCGCCGAGCTGTCGCCGCACGACGTCGACGAAGCGACGGCCGCAAGGATCCGCGAGCGCGCGATTCTGGCGCTGATGAGTCGACCATCCTCGCGCGCGGCGGGGTGGGCGCGGCAGGCCGAGCGGATCTGGACCGAGTTCGTCGAGTTACCAGTGGCCGGCGCTGTCGTCGTCGCTTGCTTGATCTGGGTGTTTCAAGGTGTCGCGAACGGTCGCGCCAGTGACGGGTACGGCCGCGCGGGCGCCGCCGCGATCGCCGGCGGTCGCGCTTCGGCTCCTGCGTTGCGAGCGCCGCGCCTTGCTCTGCGAAGCCGCCGAGCGGCGGCCGCCTCCCTCGCAACGCCGAGCTCGCGTCGCGGCATCTTGCGTTGAGTTTTCCCTCGAGCGGCAGGACGGTCTAGCGACGTTGTGCGGTCGAGAGAACGCGCCATGTTTCGTCACGCTGGGCGACGTCGAGCGTTCACGCGAGGGTCAGGGAGGAGCCTCGGTGATGAGCGAGCTTGCGATGTCCGTGATGGCCACCAGCGATTCGCCCGCGCGGGTGACGGCCGAACAGCGGCCAGTGTGGTCGGCCGGTCTGCGCGTGGCGTTTCGGTTTTTCTTCTCCTACTTCCTCCTCTACGGCTTTCCCTTTCCCATCGATCGGATCCCCATCATCTCCGAGGTCGTGGACCGGATCTACTACCAACCGTGGATGGCCATCGCTGCATCCCTAGGCGAGCGCCTCCTCGGGCATCCTCTCCTGACGATGGAGAACGGCGAGTCGGACCGACGCATCGATTTCGTGCAAGTCTTCTTGATCCTGATCGTCGCTGTGCTGATAAGCGCCATTTGGTCGCTGGCGGATCGGCGGCGAACGGCGTACGTCGAGCTTCTCGCGGCGCTGCGTGTCTACGTACGTTACATGCTCGTTTTCCCATTGTTTGTGTATGCCGCGGTCAAGATCGTGAAGATCCAGTTTCCCGATCCCGAGCCCGACGCGCTGATGCAGATGTACGGCGATTCGCAGCCCGGCAGGCTCCTGTGGATGTTCTTGGGCCATTCCTATGCCTATTGCGCCTTCATCGGGGGCGCCGAGCTACTCGCCGGGTTGCTCCTCTGCTTTCGACGTACGACGACGCTCGGCGCGCTGATTGCTTCGGCGACGCTACTCAACGTCGTCTTGGTCAATGTCTTTTTCAACGTAGGGGTGAAGCTCTGGTCATCGAATCTGCTCGTCATGAGCGTATTTTTGGTGGCGGTCGATGCACGGCGGTTGACCCATCTGCTGATGCCCGGCCGAGCGGCGCCGTCCACGCTGTCGGGCGCATCGTCGGCGTGGCCGCCGTCGTTCGATCGATGGCTGGAGAAGCGTTGGCGACGCGGCGCGCTGGCTGCGTCGAAGGTGCTGGTAATAGCACTGGCCGGCGCCGCGGCCGTGAAGCCAGTGCTCAAATATCGAAAACCCCCGCCCCCCGAGCTATTTGGCATCTACGACGTCGAGTCGTTCACGCGCAATGGCGAGCTGGAGCCGCTCACCATCACCGATGCGAGGCGCTGGCGCGGCGCGATTGTGAACACGTACGGTCAATTGACAATCCGTTTCATGGACGACAGCACGATCCGCTACCGAATGAAGACCGACGACGCGAAAAGGACGATCGCGCTCAGTACATGGGACGGAGATACCAGCAAGAAAGCGCTTCTCGGGTACTCCCGCGACGACGCCGATCGTCTCACGCTCGAGGGGCCCTACGGAGGAGACAAGCTCCAAGTGCGCCTTCACAAAATCGAACGACGATTCCGGTTGGTGGACGATCGGCTTCGGCTCTTTTTCGACGGCCCCGTCGAGAGCAAGCGGTGAGGGATGCCCGCCCAGCCTCCAAGGGCGTGGCGATCGCGCGTTGCTTGAGGTAGCGTCCGGCGGCCGGCGCATGGGCGCCGGCGTGGCAGCGGCAGACGGAGGAGACCATGTGGAGCACACGACGGATGACTTGGAACTTCGGCGCAGCCGCTTTCGCGGTGTGCCTCTTGGCTTGCGACAAAGAGGAGGCGAAGCCGGCCCCGGCCGCAAGCAGTTTGCCCCTGGCGACCGTCTCAGCGCCTCCCGTCGCTTCGGTGGCACCCGTCGCGAGCGCTCCGGAGCGAAAACCCGTCCACCCGTGTCCTGAGGGCTCGACCGGCAAAGGCCTGTTCGACGACCCGTGCAAGGGCAAGGGCAAGACGCGAATGATGGACATCACCTGGGACAAAAAAATCGGCGACAAGGGGCCGACCTTCAAGATCATCAACAACGCGAAGCTAGAAATCCTCTACGGCAAGGTCGTCGTCTACTTCTACGACAAAGCGGGCAAGCAGCTCGAAACGAAGGTCGGCGACAAGGCGTATCGCAGGCTCACCTGCGCGGGCAATATCTTCGCCGGGGCCGTCAAACCGGGCGAGAAGGTGTTCATGAACTTCTCTTGTGTGAAGAAGGACGACGTACCGAAAGGCGCTGTCACGATCGAGGGAGAGATCTCGACGGTTGCTTTTACCGACGACGCAGGAAAAAACGACACCTATTGGCGCAACGACGATCTCATCCCCGACGAACGCCCGAAGGGCGGCATCAAGTAGGGCACGCGCAGCGGTCGCGAAGCACGCTTCGCTACTTCAACCCCGTCGTGGCGATGCCCTCGATGAAATAGCGCTGCGCGAAGAGAAACATCACCAGCAGCGGCACCATCGCGAGTGCCGACCCCGCCATGAGTATTCCCGGATCGCCGCCATAGGCATTTTGCGTGGCGGCGATCATCTGCTGAATGTTCATCTTGTCCGGCGAGGACAGGTACACGAGCGGCCCAAAGTAATCGTTCCACGCGCCTTTGAAGCCGAACACCGCGAGCGTAATGAGCGCGGGGCGGGCGAGGGGAAAGACGATGCGCGTGAAGAGGTAGAACGGCGTGGCGCCGTCGAGCGCGGCGGCATCGATGATCTCGTCCGGCACGCCCTTGAAGAACTGGCGCATCATGAAGGTCGCCATTGCCGTTCCCATCGCGCCCGGCACGATGAGAGGCCAGAAGGTGTCGACCCAGCCGATCTCGGCAAATGCGGAGAACTGCGGGATGAGCAAGAGGACGCCCGGCACCATCATGGTGGCGATGAGCATTGCAAACAGCGCCTCGCGTCCGGGAAAGCGAAGTTTGGCGAAGGCGAAGCCGGCGAATGACGCCGTCAAGAGGCCCCCCAAAGTGGAGGGCACTGCGATGGCGACGGTATTGAGGGTGCCGCGGGCGAGGTTCACTTCCAAAAGTGCAGATTTGTAATTGGCGAGCGTCGGCTGGCGCGGGATAAAGCGAAAAGGCACCTCGTAGATCTCGCGCGGGGGCTTGAAGCTCGTGCTCAACATGAAGGCGAACGGAAGGAGCACCGCCACCGCGACGACGATCAAGATGGCGTAGACCAAGGCTCGCGACCGCGGCAACACTTTCATTCATGCACCCAGCGCTTGGCGAGCGCGAAATGCGAGCGGGTGACGAGAAGGACGCCGAGCGCGAGGAGCCACGCCATGGCGGAGGCGTAACCCATCTGAAAATATTGGAAGCCGGTCACGTAGATGTAGAGCATGAAGGTGGCCGACGCGTATGTCGGACCGCCGCGCGTCATGACGTAGACTTGATCGAAGTTCTGCAGCGTGGCTATCGTGCCGGTCACCACCAGAAAGAACGTGGTCGGGCTCACGACGGGGAAAACGACGTGCCAAAATCGCTGCCAGGCGTTGGCCCCGTCGAGCTCGGCGGCCTCGATGAGGTGCCGCGGCACTGTTTGCAGCGCGGCCAGGTAAACGACGACGTTGAATCCAATGCTCGTCCACACGCCCATGAAGATGAGCGATGGTTTGACGAGCTCGGGCTCGTTGAGCCACGCCGGCGGGTCGCGCACGCCCATCGAGGTGAGCGTCATATTGAGAAGGCCCAAATCGGCGCGGTAGATCCATTTCCAAACGAGCGCAACGGCCACGATCGAGCACACCGAGGGAATGAAATAGACGGTGCGGAACAGGCCGCGCAGTGCACCCACTTGATTGAGCAGCACCGCGACGGTGAGAGCGGCCGCGATCCCGAGCGGAACGCCCATCAGGTAAAAGACGGTGTTGACGGCAGTGCGACCGACGAAAAAGTCGTCATTGAAGAGACGCCGGTAGTTGTCGAGTCCAATCCATTGCGGTGGGGTCAGCACGTCGTAGCGGGTGAAGCTCAAGAAGAGCGACGCTGCCATGGGCAGAAACGCAAACGCGATCGCGCCGAGGACGGGGGGCGCGATGAAAGCGTAAGCCCAAAAGGCTTCGCGCTCGAAACGACGGGCCTGCACGTCAGAGCTCCGGGTTGTTCTCGCGCAGGGCCGCATCGATGCGCGGCGCGAGCTCGGGGAACAGGGACGCGGCCGTGCGCCGGCCGCGCCACACTTCGTCGAGAAATATGGAGAGAACATCGAACCAGAAGCTGTTCGGCGTTTCCGTGATGGCGCTCGGTCGACTGTTCTTTGCGGCGCGCACGAAGACGTCGGCATGGACCGGGCGTTGGCCAGGCTGCAGAAAAAGGTCGGTCTTCGCGAGCGCGCGCTGGTTGGGGAGCTGCAGACCGGTTCTCGTCAAGGGAGCCTGACCTTCGGGCCCGGCGAGCCACGCCACGAGGGCGATCGCTTCGTCCGGATAGGGTGTGCTGGCCGCGACGGCGAAACCGACCGACCCTGACCACACGACGGGCGGACGGTCGCGATCCGCCATCGGAATGGGCGCCACATCCCAATCGAAGCCGAGCTTGCGAAAGCGCGGCACCATCCAGCGACCGTCGATGTGCGTGGCCGCGAGACGTGCCTCGAAGAGCTCTCGCCCGCCACCCCCTTCCACGCGCGAGGGCAAAGGCGCGACACCGTCGGAGAGGGCGAGGTCCGCGCACCACTGGACGGCGCCCTCGGCCACCGGATTCTGCATGGCCCAAGATCGGCGATCGGACGTAAGGACCTCGCCTCCCGCTGCCCAGACCGCAACGTCGAACGGATAGCCGGTCAAGCCATAGCGACGGACTGGCCCAGCGCGATCGCTGAGGGCGGCCCACATCGCACGCGCTTCGCTCCACGTCATCGGCACCACGGGATCCGGCAACGGTACGCCGCGTTCGCGAAACCGGTCGGCGTCGTAGAACATCGCCGTGGGACCCATGTCTTTCGGCAACGCGTAGAGATGGCCTTGGTGGAGCCGCCGCCCGTCCCACCGATAACGGTCAACGGCGCTCGGCCACATGGCGTCGAGATCGACGACGCCGCTCGCTGCTATGCGCTCATCCAGATCGAGCAGGGCTCCCGTTCGAACGAGCTCGCCGAACGCCCCATCGGGCACATAGAACACGTCGGGCGCGTTGCCCGCCACGATCATGAGCCGGAGCTTATTGAGATAGTCGTAACCGGTACCCGGGACCTGGGTGTACGTGACGCGGAGACCCGGATTCGATTGTTCGAAGAGCGCCACGACGTCGGCCATGACGCCGCGTTCCTCGGGCGCGCCCCAACCGACAAATGCGATGACCCTCTCGCCACCGGCCCCCGCGAACGATCTACGACGTTCGGCGCAGGCAGTGCTGAGGAGTATCGCCGTCGCCATGACTGCTGTTTGCAGCAGGCAGCGACTGGCCGGGGACGCACCGTGCTGGTTGCGCACGCGATAGACACCCGTTCGCGCCACTTGGGTGGTCTATGCAATGCTCGCGCCCGGATCTGGAGACGGCATGGTCAGGTCCGGAGCAGCTGGCGAGCCAACGTCGCGAGGGCGAGGCCATCGTTCCCGCCTTCGTTCGTCAGCCCCGCGATGACGCCTTCCCTGTCCTCGCGGGAACGGTTCTGCCCGAGTTTGAACTTGCCTTCGATGCGATCGACCGAAATGCTGAAGGCGACGATCGCATCCGTCATGTGCTCGAGATACTCTGGCGGAAGTCGAGCCGCAGACCACGGAGCGGGCATCGAAGATTCGTAGCGAGCGACAAGTTGCTCGAGCAGCGCACGTAAGCGCGACCGATCTTCGATGACGCGGGGCCGACCGTACACGTGGGCGACCGCGTAGTTCCAGGTCGGAACGGCCGGCGCCGTCGCATACCACGAAGGAGAAACATAGCCGTGCGGCCCCTGAAAAATGACCATCGCTTCTTGGCGATCGTCGAAGTAGCGCCAATGCGGATTGGCGCGCGCCATGTGCCCGAGCAATCGACAATCGTCCCCCTCTTGCTCGAGCAACAAGGGAACGTGGGTCGCGAGTAGCCCATTGTCGGTCTGGCTCACGATTGCCGCAAAGCCGTGCTCCCCCATGAAGCGCTCGAGAACGCCGCGATCGACCACACGAAAAGCGCTGGGGATGTGCATGCCCTGGTCGATGACATGGCGTCGCAGAAAAGTCAGTAACTTCTCGGGCGCGTTCACGCTCTCATTCTCGAACGAGCTCGACTTCTCCTTCGACCTCGACGGGAATATTGAACGGAAGCTCCGACATGCCTACGGCACTTCGGGCGTGCGCACCCCTGTCATGGCCAAAAACCTCGATCATCAGCTCGGTGAAGCCATTGATGACGGCTGGCTGCTTGTTGAAGCCTGGGGCTGAGTTGACCATCCCGAGAATGCGACACCATGCGGCGATGCGATCCAAGTTGCCGAGCTCACGCTTCAGACTGCCGAGTATGGCGAGTGCAGCCAAGCGAGCCAAAGCGTGGGCTTGTTCCAACGAAACGTCGCCGCCCACCTTGCCGAGAGGTTGAGCCAGCGAGCCGTCTACGTTGGTGGGTCCGTGCCCGGAGATCAACGCTCGTGTACCCACGACCCTGACCCAGGGGAACGGCAACGTAACGCCGGGGGGAAGCTGCAAGGGCGCGGGAAGCACGAGCCCGAGTTCCGTCAATCTCCGTTCGATCTTGGACAAGGGAAGCCTCCGCGTGGAGCGACTGCGGCGTGATGCACGCCGAGTCCGTTCGACAACGACGCCTAACGTATCGGTGTTCAGCGGCCAGCGCCAGAGCGCGCGACCGCTTCTCGTGCTGCAACGTCAGTCGTCCTGCAGCGTGCAGCCGAAGCCTTGCTCATAGCGCGCGTGGGCAGTGCTGAGGCCGAGCGTGCCGGCCCTCACTTCATCCGTGCCGACGCGCACCGAAACGAGTCGCTGTGCGAGAGGGTCGAGGTCCGTCATGCAGCTCGGGAGGGTGCGATGGCTGATGAAAACGCAGGCGCAGGTTTGCTCGGCGGCGTAGCCGGCGCCGATATGCACGAGATCCGACAAGCGGAGTGCGCGCCACGCGATGAGACCGGCGATGACAGCTGCGGTGAGGGCGCCAAAGACGATGAGTTTGCGCCTGCTCTGCGAGGAACCTATCATGCGCGGCCATGCTATCCGCGGCGCGCCGAGCCGTCACGCCTCTCTTCTTCGTCGTCGTGCCGCTCGCGATCTCGGCGCAGCCCGCACCAGCGCGTGGCGCGCACGAAAGCGGAAAATCGGACAATCACGCCGCCGCGAGTGCGCTCGTGCCGCTTCCGCCGCAAGCGCCGGACGTGCCATGGCCCGGAGAAAACTGGCCCGAGGGTCCGTTGCCAACTGGCGTTGCCGCGGACCAACTCGAGCGCGCGTTCGCCGTGGTCGGCGCACGCGATGCGCGCCTCGGCGAGACGCGCGCAGTGGTCATCGTTCAGCGTGGGCGACTCGTGGCAGAGCGCTACATGGCAGGCTTCGGCCCCGAAACGCCGCTCCTCTCTTGGTCGATGGCCAAGTCGGTGACGCAAGCGCTCCTCGGGATCGCGGTGCGGCGTGGGCTCGTCGCCATCGACGACCCTATGGGCAATCCGCGATGGCCAGCGGGTGACGCGCGCTCGGCGATCACGTGGCGCGCTTGGATCAACATGGTCGACGGGCAAAAGTACGACGAGATCGGCGCGCCCGATCCAACGCACAACGATGCGGCGCGCATGCTCTTCGGCGAAGGCCGGCTCGACGTCGCAGGCTATGCGGCGACACTGCCGCTCGCAGCGACTCCTGGTGTGCGATGGAACTACAACTCGGCGGGGATCAATCTCATCGCTGACGCGCTCGGGCGCGTGTTTGCCCCGAATGCAGACCCGGCCACGCGCCGCGCGCGCGTCGCGGCCGTGATGAAAGAAGAGCTGTTCGGTCCTCTCGGAATGACGTCGGCCCAACCCGAGTTCGACAAGACCGGCACTTTCGTCGGCTCGGCCCTGGTCTACGCAACGGCGCGCGATTGGGCGCGATTTGGCCTCCTTTACCTGCGCGATGGCCTTTGGAAGGAGCGGCGCATCCTACCGGAGGGGTGGGTCGACTTCGCGCGATCCAAGACGACGGCCGACAATTGCGACGTCTACGGCGCCGGATGGTGGATCACGCCGCCGACGGGAGCGGGTAAGCCCTATCACGCGCCGAACCCTTTTCTGTCATCGAACAGCCCGAGGCGGACGAGGACGAGATCTTTCGACGGAACGACGACGACGAGCTGCCCTTCGTGCCCCTGGGCGATGAAGGTATCGCGCGGACCGGTTTTGATGAGTGCGTTCGGTGAATGGGTCGACCGCGTCGTGGCGCTCTTTCCCGACACCGAGCGGTGACGTTAAGCCTCGCCGTTTACATCGAGCGTGCCATGGCTGACGGGCTGACGGGCCAAACCTCGCCGCTCACGAGCAGGTCGCCGTCTTTGTCTTGAACGATCGCAATCTTGCTGGGGCGGCCCGCAAATCGGCCTTGGGCGAGATCCAAGCGCGCGTTTGGGTCGGCGAGGCCGGCACGGAATAGAAAAGCTGCGGTAGGTCCGGCAGCGCTACCCGTGGCGACGTCTTCTACGCGGCCCAGATTGTCCCAAGTCCTGATTTCCCGCTTTTCGACATCAAGCACCAGGACGAATTTCGCGCCCACTGTTGCGAGGAGAGCTCCGAAATCCGACCCGTGGATCGCCGCTCGGGACAGCACCGCGGAATGAACTGGGATGATCAAGTACGGCAGACCGGCGGAAACGACTTGCGCGCCGGGGCCGGCGACGAGGTCGTTCGTGTCGAGGCCAAGCCGAGCGACGAGCGAGATTCTGCCGGCGCGGCGCGACTGCGATGAAGTACAGCGGCTGCCCCTAAAACGGGATGGCCCGCGAACGGTAGTTCTTCCTCCACCGTGAAGACCCGCGCCGTGGCGCCGGTAGGCGTGATCTCGGAGAGGAAGATGGACTCGAACTGTCTCATCTCCTGCGTCAGCCGCTGCATCAGCGATGACGACCACTGCTCCGTATCGAGAAACACCGTAAGTCCGTTTCCGGTCAACGGACCGGTCGCGAACACATCGACGTGAAAGAGCGTCGCAAGAGGCATTGATCGAGCGCTGTCGGGGTAACGTATCGGTATCGAGCAGCGGGCGCCAGAGAGAGCCTTACTGACACGCGCCTTCGAGTACCATCACCGTGGCGAGGCGAGCGCCTTTGTCGTCCGTGTGCAGCTGGGCGCCGACCCCAAACTTGGCGAGGCCGGGGGCGAGCAGCGGGGCAGTTCGTTCGAGTTGCTCTACTTCGGTGAGGTCGAGAAAGAAGGTGCAGACTTTGGCGGCGGGGCGCGCGGTACGCAGGCGGCCGATCTCGGTGCGGATCGCGTCGATGGTGGCGGTGCTCGCGACGTCCACCGTCGGCTTCGAGGATCGCAAATAGGCTTCGACGCCGCGCTGCGCTGCCGTGCGATAAATCGGATCCACGGCGGGCCTAGGCAACTTCTTCGCCGCGCGCAACGCGAAGAGGGCCGCCTCGATTTGGGCGGCGTCGCGCGGGAGTTTGGTCGGATCGGGGCGGCGGCAAAAAAGAAGCGTGGCGATCACGCTGTCGTGGTGCTCGACCGCGCCAATCCCGACGTGCGTATAGGTGGCCCCCAGCATGGCCGAGCGGTGCGCGGGGCTCTCCATGAGCTCATCGTGAGCGGATTCCGGGGTGGGCGCCGCCGCGATGTTTTCAGCGCATTCTCCGACGAGAAGCTTCGCCCGCCCGAGGCGGTCTTCTGGTGTTCCCGTCGTGGGAGAGACGTGAGCGACAAAGTCGTGGTCGGCCATGTCCTTGGAGTGGGCGAGCGCGATCGCGCGAAGCTCGCCGTCGGATTCGACCGGCCGCAGTCGGTTCGCCGTGCGCGTTTGGTTGAGCAGTTCCAGCATGCGCCCCTCTGCTTCTGCAGGGGACGACGACTTGCGAACGAGCTCGGTGAGGGGAGGTTCTTTGACGCCCACGAAGACGGGAATGTTCGAGATCACGACCGGACCCATCGAGCCTTCCCCCATGACCTCCAGCTTGTATTTCCCCGGTGTGGTCAACGCGGCCGAATATTCGAGCTTGCGCGACGCCATCTTGTGCTCTTCGACCGTTCCATCCGGTTTCGTGAGAAAGACCTGCGCGGACGTGTACCGGCGGTCGACTTCGCCCCGCAAACGGATGGTCGTGCCGGGGTCGACGAAACGGGCGATCGGTTCGAAGTCGAGTGTCACGGTGCCGAAAATCACGGCAAAGGCCTGCTTGGTTTGGGATGCGCACACGCCAAAACGATTGATCTGCACGTTCTTCGGAATCCGAGCGAGCGCCTCTCGCCAAACCTCGGGCTGGCCCGAGTCGAAAGCCGCAAGGGATGTCACCACGCCGCCGAACCCAAAGTGGCGCGAGGCTGCGTCAGCCGACGCCGGTCCCACCTGTCTCTCTTGCAGCGCCTCGCGCAAGAGCCACCTCGCGGTTGCCGTCAGCGCACCGTCGGCGACCGCCTTGTCTCCGCGCTTCGCCAGCGCTGCCATCACGTCCGCGGCGAGCTCGGGCGTGCCGCCTTCGGCCGCGTTCTCGGTTCGAGCATCGGTCGAATAAATGAGCGCTTCGTCCGGAACCTCCATGGAATCTGCTCGCCACGGGCGCTGAGGCGTGCGCGTGGCGCAGTGGGCAAGGCACAGTATCGAAAGAGCCCCGAGAAGCCGCGCCTGAACCCGAGACATGATGATCCCATGCTAGCTCGCTTCTGCGATGGGATTGTTCAATCGATAACTTGAGTTCGCCTGTCCAACGCGGCGTAGCGGGCGGGCAGGGTAGCGGCGAGTTCGCTAGCAGAGCCGAGGAATCGAATAAGGCGGCCAGCGATTTTTCCAAGGCCGCGCCTCTTCGAGCTGGTAGGCGAGCCCGAGGAGCAGTGCGTCGGCTTGCGGTGCAGCGGCGAAGTGGATGCCGATCGGCAGACCGCCTTCCGAAACATGCAGCGGAACGGACATGGCAGGCCCGCCCACGATGTTCTGAATCGGGGTGTAGCCGACTGTGCGTGCCGTGCGTGCGATCAGTTCTTCTCGCGCGAGGATCGGCGAGAGGTGACCGATGAGCCAGGGTTCGGTTGCGGTCGTCGGTGTGAGTACCACGTCGTGGCTTCGCGTAGTCTCGCCATACGATCGCACCGCTTCGGCAAACGCCGCTCGCGCGCGGGGCAGCGCTTCGGGACCGCGCTCGAGGAAGGTCTCGATCAGCGCCCACGTAAACGGTTCGAGCTCCTCACGCTGGACGGGCTCACCGCGCGCTTGATCGATCATGTCCACGACGCCCGCGATGGCCGCACCAGCGACGATGAAAAAAGCGTCACTGAGGGCGGGCCCATCGAACGACGGCGGGGCAATCGGTTCGACGACGTGCCCCAGCTCGTCGAGCAGTGCCAGGGATGCGTCGTACGCAAGTCGCACCGCGGGCTCGGGCTCCGCGCCCATGATCGTCCTCGTCCACGCGGCGATGCGCAGCTTGCGGGCAATTGGATCGCGCACGAAGCCGACGCGCGGGCCGCCCGATGGGTCCTCGACGATGGAGAGAAAAAGCGCGCTGTCCCGCACCGAGCGTGAGATGCAATGATCGCGGCTCATGTCGCCGAAGTCCGAGCTGGCGAAGCTCGCCGGCACCGTTCGACCTCGGCTCGGCTTGAAGCCGAAAACACCACAGGCTGACGCTGGGATGCGGAGCGATCCGCCTCCGTCGTTGCCGTGCGCGATGGGAACGAGCCCCGCCGCGACGGCCGCAGCGCTGCCGCCCGACGATCCGGCGGCAGAGCGCGCGAGATCCCACGGATTGTGCGTCACGCCCTCGAGCAGCGTTTCGGTGCTTCCGAGCAGACCGAACTCGGACGTCGCGGTCTTGCCGGCGCAGACGACCCCCGCTTCGACGAGTCGCGTGCCGTACGGCGTGTGCTGCTGGGCGACGTTGTTCGCGAACAGGCGCGAGCCCATCGACCAACGCAGCTCTGGCCATGGCATCACGTCCTTCACGAGCATGGGGACTGCGGACAGCGGTCCCGCTCTTACCGCGGGCGGCGCTTCGCGCGCGACGGTAACCACCGCGCCGAGGACTGGATTCAAGGCGTCGATGCGCGCGAGACATGCATCGAACAGCTCGGCGGCGGAAATTTCTCCGCGCGCGCACAATTCGGCCTGCGCCATCGCGTCGAGCCGGGCGAGAGATGCAAGGTCCTTCATCGGAGGGTAGCGGCGACGCGGAAGTTCGACATGAGGGCTAGACAGTGTCGGCGCGTTTGGAGGACGGAGTCAATCCGACTGGCGCCACTCAATCGCGTGCGATGAGGACGAGCCCCATGAAACAGAGCGCCGCGCCCAGCACCTTGGCCATCGAGAGGCGCTCACCGAACATGGAGAGGCCGACCGGGAGGAGAATGATCCCTGCGGACACATTGACGGCCACCGATGCGAGGCTGAGTGGCCAGCCCGCGCGAAAGGCGAGGAGAAACCCGATTTCGATGAGTGCCGCCCCGAGGCCGACGCCAGCCACGCTCCAATTGAGCTGCCGGAGCACGTGCGAAAGCGAGCCGTCGAGAGGCCATTTCCAGATCGCCACCACGCATAGCGTCGTCGCCACGAAGTAGGCAGCGATGATCGCTACCAGGGGATGCGCCGTGCGCGGCACCGATTTCGAGGAGATCTGGTAAACGACCAAGCCGGCGATGGTGAGAAGCAAGGGGGCGAGAGGCGGTCTCATGGGGGCGCCAGCATGCTGGCTCTCGCTTGCGACGTCGAGCAGAAGAGGAACGCGCGCGGGCTTTGGCGACCTATCGATCCGGGTCGCGAACGACGAGCCCGAAGAGCTGCGCGAGGACGCTCGCTTGTTCTTTGTTGACCACGAGGCCGCGGACGTCACCCGCTCCGGCGCGCAGCTGGTTCAGCGTGGAGGAGCTCACGTCGGCGCCTTGAAGCTTGGCCTGGGTGAAGTCGGCACCTTGCAAATCGCAGGCAACGAACGAGGTGCCGGTGAGATCGGCGCCGATGAACGCGGCCTCTTTCAGGCGGCATCGCTCGAAGGAGACATGCCGAAAGCGCGTCCCGGAGAAGGTCGCGTAGTCGAGCTGACATTCGATGAAGCGCACGTGGTCGAGCTCTCCCTCCATCAGTTTGGCGCCCGATAGCCGGCAATCGCGCAGCTCGACGCGCGTCAGCGTCGCCTTGGGCCAGGCGATCAGCGAAAGATCGCAGCGCTCGCAGAGAACATCGAGCCACCGAAGCTCGGCTACCGCGGTCTCATGCAAGGAGCCGCCCACGATGTGCACGGCATCGAAGCGCACCTTGTCCGCGTGCGCGCTGGCGAGCTCGCAACCGTCGAGTCGGCAGCGGTCGAGATCGACCCCGTCGAGATCGACGAGCACCTTCGGCTCGAGCTCTTTCGGCAAAATGGGCGGCCGGACGACGGATTTCGGAGCTCGCATCTTCGTCACGCGATCTCGATGAGCCGCAGGCCGACCGGCAATCCTTCGCCGAACGCAGCGGCTCGCTCCTGTTCGGCGAGCGGCACGACCTCGCGCACCGCGGTGATCCACTCCGGTCGGGCCCCCACCCGTTCGAGCCGGCGTTCGACGTCGCGCCGCACGGATTCGCGCACGTCGCGCGCGCGGTCCCCGGTCATTCTCGCGAGGCTGAGTGCCGCGGCGGGGGCGGAGGACAGCGTTTCCCATTTCTCGCGCAGCAGGTGATCGAGCCAATGCTCCGCAACGTGCGGGGGAACGACGTAGTGCGCACTAGCGTACGTCGGCACGCGTGCGCCAACCCTTCCGATCGCCGTCCACAAGCGCGGGTCGCGGTCGGTCCACGTTTTCTCGACGATCCACTCGCCGAGTTCGGCGCGTCGCGGCGGGGTCACGCGCTCGAGCGCCGCAGCCATTTCCAGCATCTCGTCAATTGCCTCCGGTCGAACCGACTTGGGGCGCTTTTTGCGTAGTGATGACGGAGCCAAGAACGGGTCCGTCGCGTCGCGAAGCGCCTCTTGTACCATGTCGGTGAGACCGGCCGCGACGCGCCGCCACGCGATCCAAAAGGCTTGCCAGCTACGCGTTTCCGCGCCGAACGCGAGCGTCTCCGGAATGAGCGCGGCGAAACTGGCGACCCGCGTAGCGTCGCCGGGATCCCCGAAGCCGGGACGAAGGCAGAATCCGGCGAGTTGCCAGAAGACGCGCTCGTGGTCAGCACTGCGCCGGCGCCCACGGCCTTGCGGCAAGAGCACGTCGAAAAGAGCGCGGTTGACGGCCGTCGACCACTGACTGCGATCGCCGAGCAGACGTTCGAGATCGCGCTGGAGATCTTTGACTTCGCGCGGGGAGACTTCGACTTTCCCTTTGCCGAAAATCCGTTCGACGGCGCGGCCCGCTTCATCCATGAGCCGCGAACTCGTGCGTCCGGAAGGAGGGCTCGAGGGCAGCGCGCGCACCGGCTCGCCGGTCGGACGAATCTGAAACGCGAGCCGGAAACGGTCGCGCTGCCCGCCGGGGCCCGGCTCGACCGCGACACACGATAAGTTCAACGTGCCGACTTCTGAGAGCTCCCCTTCGAGCACGACTTCGGTTTCGGTGGCGGCGCGCTCGGCCTCGGGAGCACGGGTCCGCGCGGGCGGCTCGCTGCGCGCTCCGCTGAAGGTTGCGGCGAGAGGCGGCAGGGCTTCGAACTGCTCCTCATCGTACGTGACGACGTCGCCGGCGCGGTGCCCAAAGGTGCGCTCGGCGGCGAAGAGCTCGAAACGGACCGGCGCGCCGACGACGAGCGCGAGCGGTTGACGATCCGCGACATGCACTTCCCCTGGCTCCGCGCCGCGCGGTACGACGCACACGAGCGAGCGGCTCTTCTCCGAGCCTCGCACGGCAACGTAGTAGCCGCGCCCGAGCCCGCCTCGAATGCGGCGCCCGCGGCCGAGAGCGGCGCGCCCGTGAGCAACGGCACCGAGCGCGACGGCGAGCTCCGGGACGGCATTGGACAGACGAACGATGGGCCCGTCGTTCCAGCCTTGTACGACGTCGAGGACCTTTCCCGCTATCGCCTCGGCGAGAAACACTCCGCCATTCAAGAGCACGGCGCGAGGGCCGCGCTGCGTTTCGAGATGCCGCTCGCAGAATCTCGCCAGGTGTCGCGTGATGGCGACATCGCGCTCGTAAGGAAGCCCAAACGCGACTAGCCCCGATCGCGGCTTGTCGGCTTTCGCGACGCGCCGCTCCGTTTGCGGGAAAAAGCCCTGCAAGACGATGCGCCGCACCTCTTCTACGGTAAGCGTCGCGCGCAAGGTGGACCCCACCAGCTTGGCCCCTTGAGCAGCGATCACGACCGGCACTTCGGCGGGCGGATCTTGGCCGAGAAGTCGCTCCTTCGCCGCGCGGCAGGCCAGGGTGAGCTGACCAAAGCGGTGCGCATCGAGCCGAGTATCACCTTGGCCCCCGAGCAGCGACGGCTCGCAGGCATGCGCTAGCGCGAGGTCCATGTTGTCGCCGCCGAGCAGCAGGTGCCGCCCCACGGCGACGCGCTCGATGGAAGGTTCTCCAGCTGCTCCCATCGACAACCGCAAGAGCGACAAATCGGTCGTTCCGCCGCCCACGTCGCAGACGACGGCATCGAGCTGTCCCCCGTGCGAGGCAATGAGCTGGCGCAGCCGATCTTCCGGCTCGGCTGCGAGCCATGCATAAAAAGCCGCTTGCGGCTCTTCGAGCAGTCGCACCTCGAGGCCAGCCGATTGCGCTGCGCGGACGGTCAACTCGCGAGCCGTCTCGTCGAACGATGCCGGCACCGTCAGCACGATACGTTGGTGTTCGAGCGGCGCCTCGGGATGGCTCTCGTTCCAGATCTCGCGCACGTGGCCGAGCACGCGCGCGCTTGCATCGACGGGAGAGATGGGCCGAAAATCGACGGTGTCACCGGAAGTGCCCCACGGCAAGATAGCCGCCGTGCGATCAACCGCGGTGTGGGAGAGCCAGCTTTTCGCCGAATGAACGACGCGCCCTTCCACTTCCACGCCTCGTCGCGCGGCGTATTCGCCGACGATGAAGCCGCCTGTGTTCCATCGCGCTTCGGCCAATTCCCCGGCGAGGGGCGCATAGAGCGTCGAGGCGAGGAGAGGTGACGCTTGCCGCTCCGAGCGGCTTACCCATTGCGCGATGGGGAAGATGGACGGCGCGTCGTCACCCGACAGCGTCGCCGAGGCCACGACGGTGTGCGTCGTGCCGAGATCGATTCCCACCACGTAGCGCGCTTCTTCGGCCACGATCAGCCGTCCGGCGAACGCACGCTCAGCTCGACGCGCCAGCGCTCGTCGGGCGTGCTCGGTCGCGTCGGAATGGCCTCCACTTCGAGCGTACCCACCGCCGTCACGGTGGCGCGCAAACGCACCGGCACCACGTCTCCGTCGCGGCGGCCCTCGGGAGGAAGGGTGACTTCGATGGGCGAAAGCTCGTCGAGCTCTCCTTCTTTCCACGATTCGAGCTCGGTGCCGGCTTCGTCATCACGCCGGACCGACGATCCAAAAAAGCGAAATCGAACCGGCTCTCCCACGACGACGCCGAGCTCGTGCGGCAGTAGGCGCGCTTCGGTCCCTTCCTCCATCCCGAAGGGGGCCACGCAAAGCGCCGTCACCGGCGGATCGACGCCGGGAACGGCCGGCATGGGGTTCTCGATTCCGACGTAGTAAGCGCGCGCCGTTCCACCGCGGATGCGCAGCCCTTTGCCGCGACGTGCGAGCCCATAGGCGGCCGCGCCTCGGGCGACCCCAAAATCGAGATCGGCACCGTCCAACACGCGGACGGCGCTCCTTCCCTGCGCCGTCACCCAATCATCGAGGGTCGATAAGAGTCGGCCGCGCAAGACCTGCGACTTCATGACCCCGCCGTTGAAGAGCAACGACGTCGGTGCCAGGAGCGTTGGTGCGCGTGTGTCGCCAGCAGGCTCTTGATGGGGCCGCACCTTTTCGAGCGCGCTTGCTTGTTTGGTGAGAAATGCAGCCAGATGCTTGGTGATCGCCGGATCGGACGCGTAGGGCAGTCCAACCTGTGTCAGCGCACCGCGAGCGCGCGTCACGGGCCGCGCATCCGCCGCCACCCGCGGGAAAAAGCCGTCCACGAGCACGCGCTCGACTTCTTCGCGCGTCAGCTCGGTGCGCAGCGTGCTGCCGAGTAGCTGCGATCCGCGCGCGCCGATGGCGATGGGAACCGCGGCGAGCGCGCCCTCTCCGAGGAGCTTCTCCTTGGCCGCGCGGCCTCCATGCGTCAGAGCGCTCATCTGCCAGCGATCCAAGTCCTTGCCCTCTTGGCTCAGTTTGGTGCGCACGACATGAGCCAGAGCCAAATCCATGTTGTCGCCGCCGAGCAAGATGTGGTCGCCAACCGCGATCCGCTCGAGCTCGAGCGAGCCATCGGATTCAACCGCCGCGATGGCCGAAAAATCCGTGGTGCCTCCGCCGATGTCGACGACGAGGAGTACATCGCCAGCGCGAATTTGCCGGCGCCATCCTTCGCCCACCGCATCGATGAACGCGTAGACCGCGGCCTGCGGCTCTTCGAGCAGCGTGAGGTGCTCGAATCCAGCGGCCAGCGCCGCCTCGACCGTGAGCTCGCGCGCGGATGCATCGAAGGAGGCAGGAACCGTGAGCACGATGTCCTGCTCTGCGAGGGCCAGCGCGCGATCCCCGTGGGCGACTTTGGCGTCCCATGCTTCACTAAGATGCTCGAGAATCTTCCAAGATGCTTCGACCGGAGAAATCTTCTCGATGTCATCCGGCGCACCGAGCGGCAAAATTCCGCCTCGTCGATCGACGCCGGTGTGCGAAAGCCAGCTTTTGGCGCTGCTGATGACACGGGCCGGCGCATCGGCACCACGACGGCGAGCGTATTCACCCACCACGACGCGGCGTTCGGGATCCCAAGAAAGTGGCTGCCGCCCTTCGCTCTCGTGAGCGAAGTAGACGAACGACGGCAGTAGCTCGTGATCGAACACTTCGCTTTTCGCCGTGAGCTGAGAAATTGCGAGGACGATCGGTTTGGCGGCGACCCCAATCTCCGCATAAGCAAGCACGGAATGCGTCGTTCCGAGATCGATACCCACGACGTAGCGAGCGCTCATAATTCAACCTCCGCCGGAGCGAGGACATGAGGGTCGTGACCCGCCACCGTCTCCGGCAAACTCAGCTCGGCAACTCGCCAACCGCGGTGACGCAACGTGCCGCGGTAAGGCGCCGCACCTTGCACGTTCCCTACCAGCAGCACCTCTGCCGGGGCGAATCCCGCCTCGACGACGACTTTGCTCCCTTCGCTTTCCGATCGGAGGGGCGAAACGGACGTGACTCGATGCAAGATCTTGCGGCACCCTTCGTGGACGATACGGGCCGCGGCTCCCACGTCTTCGTCGGTGAACGTGGTCACATCCTGCTCGAGAAAATCCACCAAGCGCCCGTCTCGCTGCAGCAGCGCGAGCAGCTGCATGGCTTCCACCTTTTCGCCGCGGTCGCCGTTGTCGTGTGCGTCCGGCGGCGTGGGCTCATCGCGCACGGCCCACATGCGGCGTGCGAAAGACGGGTCGAACAACACGCGAAATAGACAGACCCACGCGAACCAGAGGCGTGTTGCGAGCGCGAGCGGGTCGGGGGAATCTAGAGGGCGCGACACGGCCGGCAGCCTAGCGCAAACTTACCGCGACGGGTCTCGACCGGCGCGCGGCGAAAACGTGGCGGCTCCGACGTCATCACGACCAAGGTGTCGAAGTCGATGGCTCCCGGAATCGTCAGCGCCATAAAGAGGTGTTCGGGATCTCCAAGCGCATCGACAGGGTGCGAGACTGGCGTGCCGACAGGCAATGTGATGCAGTGGAGGCTCCGAGTTAGGCCTTTTGCCCTTGCTGCGCGCCAGGGCGTCTGCTACTGGTCCAACCAGGTGCTTGGTCCAACCAAGCAGCGATGACGAGATGGCTGACCGATGTCGTCAGCGTTTGGATCCGCGCGGCACGGCAGTCTCCGGAGGCCGCAGAAAGCGATGATCGAACGAATGCCGGCCGCATCGAGGCGAAACGTTTTTCCGTTCGGCGTCCTGCTCGCTGCGCTGCAGGCTTGCTCGGTTAGCGATTACCCCGGCGTTCGCCCGGCGCACGACGGTGCGGGCGGCGCTCCCGCGACAGGCGGCAATCCTGGGAGTGGCGGTGATCCCGGTACGAGCGGCGGCCCCGGCACCGGTGGTTCCGCGACGGGCGGTGCTTCTGCGACCGGCGGAGGTCCCGCGACCGGTGGTGTTTCCGGTGCCGGCGGTGGCGTCGGAACGGGCGGAGGTCCCGGCACTGGTGATCCCGGAAAGGGTGGTGCCGGTGCGGGTGGTGGCGCCGGTGCGGGCGACGGTAGTGCTGGCGCAGGCGGGGTACGCCCTGACGCCGGGACCGGAACGTCCGATCTTGCGTGTCGCGCGAAGATCGTCGTCGACGCAAAGTGCACGAACACCTGTCACACCTCCCCGACGACCTTTGGCGCTCCCATGCCGCTCGTGAGCTGGCAGGATTTTCAGCGACCCGCGCTCGATCCGACGCGCAAAGTTTACCAGGCGTCGCAAGATCGCATCCATCGCACGGGCACCGGGCGCATGCCGCAAAACGACGTGCTCACCGCAAGCGAGATGAGCACGCTCGACGCGTGGTTCGCCGACGGCGCCCCCGCTGGCGAGAACTGTCCCATCGTGCCGCGGCCGCCGGACGCCGGAACCAGCCAAGATGCGGGGCTGCCCGACGCACCCACCGACGACGGAACGGAGTGCATCGAGTTTCGCGCGCACGGCGCGCAGACGCCCGGAGATCACTCTCCTTTCGATACGAACCTCATCTTCTTGCCCGGCGCTGAGTTCTACGCGTGCTTCAATTTCAGCTCGCCATGGGCGAAGCCCATGCAGGGCCTGCAGTTTTCGACCATTATCGACAACTCGGAAATGCTGCATCACTGGCTTTTTTACCAAAGCCCGCTCGGCGCGCAGGACGGGTCGTATTCCTATTGCACCGGCCAGCATCCGGGGCAGGCGCTCATCACCGGTTGGGCGCCGGGCAACAATGGTCTGCAACTGCCGCCCGATGTGGGGCTCGAGCTCGCCCCCGCCACCGGTTCGTACGTGCTCGAGGTGCATTACAACAATCCCGCTGGCAAAATGTTTCAGGATCGCAGCGGCGTTCGCGTCTGTGCTACTTCGAAATTCCGTCGCAACACGGCGTCGATCACCTGGGCGGGAACCGAGAAGATCAACGTTCCAGCGCGTGCGACTGGGAACGCGAGCGGAAACTGCATCCCGCTGCGCACGGGACTTGGGGCCACCGACCCCATTCACATCTTCAGCTCGTGGCCTCATATGCACAAGACCGGTGTGCGGATGGCGACGGTGATCAATCGCGCCATGGGCGGGCAGGACCTTCTCATCGACAAGCCCTTCAACTTCGCGAACCAAGTTGCCTATCCGGTCGACTTCACTGTGAATGCGGGCGACTCGCTCTTCACCACTTGCTATTACGACAACACGACCACGGCGGGGGTGAGCTTCGGGCCGAGTACGACGCAAGAGATGTGTTACGACTTTCTCTACGCGTACCCGGCGCACGCGCTCGATCACCCGCCCTTGGGCGGCGTAATAACGAGCGGAGCCGCCAACTTGTGCACTGACAACTGAGACCTCACCGAGCGCTGCGCGGCCGCGGTCGATGCACGTGATGTGGATGGAGACGCAATGAAGATCACGCTGTCGTCGTCGTTTCTGCCCGTCGCATCGATGCTCATTGGGATGGCGTGCTCTGGCGATCAAGTAGGCTCGCGGCCGAAAGGCGCCGACGCCGGCTCCACCACGAGCACCGGCTCGGGCGGCACCGCGACGGGCATGACGGGCGGTAGCGGAGGTGGAGGCAACGGCGGCAGCGGAACCGGCGGCAGCGCAACCGGCGGTAGCGGAACCGGCGGCAACGGAACCGGCGGCAACGGAACCGGCGGCAACGGAACCGGCGGCAACGGTGGGAACGGTGCGACCAGCGGCGCGGGCGGCAGCGGCGCCACCAGCGGTGCCGGCGGCAACGGTGGGAGCGGCGCGAGCAGCGGTGCTGCGGGCGCGGGCGGCATGGCCGGAAGTGGACCTACCGGTGGAACCGGTGGCGCCGCAGGCAGCGGCGGAACCGGCAACCCCGACGCGGGCTTGCCTCCCAGGGTCATCGACCGCACGACGGGCACATTGCCGCCCGCCACGGGCGTCAAAATCACCGGCGGCGGCCCCAACACGAGCGGTATGGCGTTCCTTTACCCGTACGATCGAACGGTCTTCCCCGGCGGGATCTTGCCGCCTCTTCTTCAGTGGAAGCCGGCGCCCGGTCCTATCGAGGGCGTCTATGTGCACATCTCGTCGAAGACCTTCGATTACAAAGAGATCTTCGGGCCTATCCCGGGCGCACAATTGGAATTGCCCAAAGACGCTTGGGACGCCGCCGCCGAGGAGAGCCTCGGCTCGGGCGATCCGACCATGGTCGATCTGACGACGATCAGCGGCAACGTCGTGACGGGCCCCATCTCCGAGCGCTGGGTGTTCGCCCGCGGACAACTGAAGAGCGCCGTCTATTACAACACCTACAACTCCGCCAAGACGCTGCCCAACAACGGCGCGGTGATGCGCATTTTGCCGCTCGCCCGCGAGCCCGAAGTCGTGAAGACGGTCGCGGGAGGCGTGGTGCCGCTCGGCCCCTGCTATTCGTGCCACTCGCTTTCCGCCAACGGTCAGATGCTCGTGGCGCAGCGCCATCAGTATCCGGGTGGGCCTTACTCGAGCAACTCGTTCGACGTGGCAGCCAACCCCAATCCCGATCCGCCGCCGCTCGCCACGAGCACGATTGGGGACGAAGACTGGGGCTTCGGGGCGGTCTATCCGGACGGCTCGAAGCTTTTGACCGCAGCCCAGCCGGCGGAGGCCGGTGGATTCCCGGCGCTCTTTCCATTCGCTCCACTCAATAACCCGGCGATGCTCGGTCCGCGCGACGCCAAGCTCTTCGATACGCGCAGCGGTGCTGCGATCACCGCCACCGGGCTCGTGCGTTTTGCCAAGATGCCGGCGTTCTCTCCCGACGGGAAGAAGATCGTTTTCAACGATCACGACAATGGTTTGGGGCACTCCCTGTCCGTCATGGACTTCGACAATGCCACCAATACGTTCTCGAATCGGATCGAGATCTTCAACGATCCGATGCTTTATCCCGGTTGGCCCTTCTTCACGCCCGACGGTCTGCAGGTGATATTCGCGCTTGGCGACGGCTCCGACTACGCGACCATCCAGGACCCACCCACCGGCCTGCTCGTGAACCACAGTAATCTCTTCATCGTCGATCTGCGCCAGCGTCCTGCGCGCCCGCTCGACCGCGCCAACGCCAAAGCGCTGCCCATGCGCGATCAGAACCTCAATTTTTACCCCACGGTCAGTCCCATCGCTGCGGGTGGCTACTTCTGGGTGTTTTTCACGAGCCGCAGGACGTACGGCAACGTGATGGTGCAGGCAGAAAACGATGCCGTGACCAAGAAGCTCTGGGTGGCCGCCCTCAACATCGAGTCGGATGGTCCCACGCTCCCCGATCCTTTGACGGGCGACCCCAGTTACCCCGCGTTCTATCTCCCCGGACAAGAGCTCGCGTCGGGAAACATCCGTGCCTTCGCGACGCTCACGCCCTGCGAGAGCGATGGCGCCGCGTGCACGAGCGGCATCGACTGTTGCGGCGGGTTCTGCGTGAACGGCCAATGCAGTCGCACGCCTCCGCCGTGCTCCGAGGTGGAGGACAAGTGTGGCAGTGACGCTGATTGCTGCGCGAAGACGCCGCCTCTCCGCTGCATCGGCGGCGTCTGCGCGTTCAAACCCCCCACCAGGTGATGATCATCACCCGCGCTCCGGGACGCGGAAGATCACCAGCTTGCGCACCGGGTAGCCGAACGTAACGAACACGATGAACGTTCCCACGAAGCTCGTGAGCTCGGGCGGCAGAACTTGGATCCGGGGCACGAGCCAGCGATAGAGCGAGACGTTGAGGAGCACCGCCACGACTTCCGCCGCGACGAAGAGCTTGGCCTGACGCGAGACGCTTCCCGCCTGTGCCCGGAAAGCGAATGTTCGATTGCCGAAAAATTGGAACGTCGCGCCGGCGATCAAAGCCGGGACGCGGGCTGCGACGGGAGGCAATCCCGCCACGCGAATGCACGACGTGAGGACGACGAAATCGATCGCGGTTGCGCCGCTGCCCACGATGATGGTGCGCGCGAAACGGTACGAGCGATCGAAAAAGGATTCACGCGGCGGAGCCAATCACCCGATTGTCGCACACCCGGGCCCTCGACGGAGCTCACTTCCTGCCGCTGCGCGCCCATCGCCGAGCTCTGTCTCGAGTCCCGCCGCGCACCTCGATCCTCAAAGTTGCGTCTCGAGCAGTTCTGCCACGCTATCGCCGACCTTGTCGACGACGCCGCGGGCTTGCCACTGTTCGAAGGTCACGCGCCGCGAGTGGGCCTTGTCGGCTTCGAAGATGGCTGCCTGTTTTTTGGCGAATTCTTCGTCGATGACGTTCAGGTTGGCTTCGTCGTTGATACGGAACGAGCGGTTGTCGAAATTGGTGCTGCCGACGCTGACCCACAGATCGTCGACGATCATGATTTTGCAGTGGTACATGCTCGGTTGAAACTCGTAGATCGCTACGCCGGCCGCCAGAAGCTCGCCCCATTTGGCGTGCGATGCGTGGCGCGTCGTTTGGGAATCGGTGATCGCTCCGGGCACGACGAGCTCGACGTTCACGCCGCGCTGCGCGGCGCGCACGAGCTCGGCGACGGCGGCATCCTCGGGAATGAAGTAAGCGTTCGCGATGCGCAAGGTCTTGCGCGCGCCGCCCACGAAGAAGCCATACATGAGCCGGATCTTGAGCGAGCCGCCATCGGGCGCGCTGTGAACGATCTGCGCTCGCATCGACCCCGCCGGCGGGATCGCCGGAAAATAGGCTTCGTCATGGTGAATGTCGGGGCGTACTTCGACCCAGTTGTCCATGAACGTCGCCTGCATTTGACCGACGGTGGGGCCTTCGATGCGAAAGTGAGCATCGCGCCAGTGGTCGGGCGAGTCACCGCGCCCCGTCCAGTTGTCGGCGATCCCCACGCCACCGGTAAATCCGATGCGACCATCGATGATGAGAAGCTTTCGGTGGGTGCGGTTGTTCACGTCGAGCAGCGTGGCGAAGCGGGGCGGATTGTACTTGGCAACATCGACGCCGGCGCCGCGCATGAGCTCGATGCTCTGGTCATCGGCCTTGTGGCTGCCCATCCAGTCGATGAGAACGAACACCTTCACCCCGGCGCGCGCGCGTTCGGCCAGAGCTTCGGCGAAGGCGCGCCCCGTCTGGCCCGACAAGTAAATATAGCTTTCGAAGGTAATGGTTCGCTCCGCCGAACGGATGGCGGCGAGCATCGCGGGAAAGATCTCGTCTCCGTTGGAAAGCTCGCGAACGTCGTTGCCGTCCTGCAGCGTGGCGCCCATCAAGAGCTCGAGGCTGCGCGCAAACTGCGGGTCGGCGACGGACGGAACCCGATCGAAGTGGTGGCGGAGCTCGGGGCGAGCGCGCATCCAGATGGCCGCCATGACCACCAATATTCCGAGCGCGACGAGGCCGAGGAGCTTTCGTCCGGTGATCCGCAACAGCCCCTTCTAGCAGGGCGCCCGCGTTCGTACTTAGGGCAAATGACCTATGCGCTAGCGCGCCGAGAGCGGTTTGATTACGGAAAGAGCGCTCACGCGGATCGCACGTTATCTTTCATGCCGCGGTAAGGGAGATGGTCAAAGTCGGGCTCTGCGGCTTCACCATGGCGATGACAGAGTACGCGCGGCACTTTCCCGTGGTCGAGGTGCAGCAGACATTCTACGACCCGCCGAGCGACGCCATCATGCAGCGCTGGGTCACCCGGGCGCGCCCCGGCCTCGAATTCACGATGAAGGCGTGGCAGCTCATCACCCACGAGTCCAAGAGCCCGACGTACCGCCGACTCCGGCGACCGCTCGACGCAACGCAGCGCGCAACGTGCGGTGCCTTTCGCGACAGTGACATCGTGCGGGCCGCCTTCGCGCGTACGTTGGTCGCTGCGCGCGTGATCGGCGCGACGGCGATCCTCTTTCAATGCCCGGCCAGCTTCCGCCCGGAGACCGAAAACGTCGCACGACTGCGCGCCTTTTTTGCGGGAATCGCCAATCCCGAGCGCCCCGTGGGCGTGCGCTACCTGTGGGAACCGCGAGGCGCGGAGTGGAGTCGAAATGCCGTGCTCGCACATGATCTCGCTCGTGAGCTCGATCTCGTGCACGTGATCGACCCCTTCGTCGATGAACCGCAACATTCCGCCCCAGGCGCGGCGTACTTTCGATTGCACGGAATCAGCGGTGCGCGTCACGTCTACACCGACGACGAATTGCGCCGCCTCGTTGCCATGACGCCTGGCGACGCCTACGTGATGTTCAACAACATCCCTCGCGTGCGCGACGCCAAGCGATTCGCGGAGCTGCTCCGCGCCGACCGTGTCACCGCGGTGGTTTCACCCCCTGGCACGTGAGGTGAAATCCGGCGAGCCCGCCGGTCTGGATGAACCCGCAGAAGGAAAGGCAGGCCGTTCCCGCGGGGAAGCAGTCGCATTGGCGCGGCGTGCCGCCCTCTGGCCGGCAGCCTTGTGGGAGGGGCTTGCACGCATAGGTCGTCGGCAGCTCGAACACGTCGCTCAGGTAGATTTCGCAATAGCTCGTGCGCACATCGCAATATCGTGCGCCGCAAGAGGCAAAGTCGACGATCGCGCTGCAACGACCCGTCGCGGCGAGATCGACGCCCGCGGCGCGGGCCGCGCACTCGTTGTCGTAGGCCTTGCCGTCACATCCGCATACGGGCGCGTACGCGTCGGCGCACGGGGCCGCTCTCGCTCGGCACGTTCCGGCGGCGGGACCCTTGCCGCATAGGCCCGGCGCATATTGGCAATACTCGTCGGCGCGGCATGCATCGTTGTCGCGGCAGTCATGGCTACCTTCGGGCGCCGCGCTGGTGGCAGAGCGACAGCCGACGCCGGCGATGAACGGCAGGAGCACCGAGGTCGTGAGCGCCCACCGCGTGGCTCTGGTCATCTCCGGCGAGCACGTGTGCGCGTGAGCGCGACCGCCGCCAAGGCGAACGCCGTGCACGCAAACGGCAAGCGAGGTGCGCACCAATCGCCGACCGTGCGACAGCCGCATCCAGCATTCGATCCGTTGCCGCCATCCGAGCTGCCGCCATTTCCGGCGCCGCCCTGCGGCCCGGCGCCGCCCGCGGCACTGGATCCACTGGCGCCATTGCCGCCGGTTCCCGCGCCGCCCCCGCCCGTGCCCATCCCGCCGGTGCCTGCGACGCCGGTGCCGCCCGCGTCCGTGGTGGATGCGTCGCTCATCGCGCCGCCTGCCCCTGCGCGTCCGCTGTCGCTCGTGCCGCCCGCGCCGGCTGTCGCGGCGTCGCTTCTGCCGCCACTCGAGCCCGCGCGTCCACCCATGCCCGCGCCGCCCGTGTCGAGGGAGGCATCGCCACGCGCGCCGCCGGTTCCCGCGTCGACACCCGCATCGACGCCGCCGTCGCTCGGCGTGCCGAGCCAATAGGCAACGCAATGGCTGGCGGCGTCGCACGCGCATTCGCTGGGACAAGTGCTACCGCAGGGCCCGCTAGGCACGCTCGCGTAATTGCCCGACCGCAAAGCAGACAAATGCGCCGCTTGCTTGCCGTTGGCGGCGATCGCGCAGTGCGCTGTAGCGATGGCGTCGATATTCGCTTCGCTGCACGTATACGGCTGGTCTCCCGCCGTGCCATCCGGCGTGTTGTTGCAGATGTTGCCGCCGCCGTTCGCCCCTGGCCCTTGCAGCAGCTTGAGAACCAACTGTCTTGCCGCGAGGCTCATGTAACCGACGACGTACTCCGAACGCTTCACGTCTGGATTCGGGACGCCGAGGCTGTCCCATTTGACGCCATCGCCCGACTGCATTGCAAACAGGCTGCTGAACCCCGCATAGCCGTCTCCGTTGGGCATCGCCATGTAGACGTTGTCGAGGGCGACGACCTTGGGATCGGCGCTGTCGCCCCCTGGATAAAAACGCGTCTTTTGGGCCGTCGCCGCCTTGAGAAGATTGGCGTCGTTGTTCGACGTTCCGATGGTGTTCATGATGTGAAAATCCATCAGATTCGGAAAGGCGCTTTGATGATCCGCCCACCAGTCCGTCGGCCATCCGGAGCTGGACATTCCCGTCCAGACGTTGATCGCCTCGTGCAAAGAGAGAAGATAACCCCAGAAGCCGGTCGCGCCGTAAGCGCTTCCCACGAACGCGTCGTAAGCAACCCCAGCGCCCAAGTTGGCGCACGCCGTGCCGGTGTGCGCACCACCAGTCTGGGTGTCGAGCTCGAACTCGAAGATGCCGGGCGCGTTGATGTTGAACACCATCTCGAGCGACGAGACGACCTTGTCACCGTAGGCACAGAACGCCGTGGGTAATGCGTTTTGACCGGTCGGCGCGCTATTCTGAATGCACCAGCGCGATTTGGTCAGCGGCACGCCCGAGCAAGACGTCGCCAAGCTATAGCCCGAGCAGCATTGCGCCTCTGCCTGCGCACCGCAGGCCAGGACGCAGATGAATGCGGCCACGGCCATCACCGGGCGGATAAAGCACCTCGCCAACACGGTCGCCATTATGGCGATGAAATCGACGGTCGTCCATTCTCATTCAATGAAGGGCTCCGCACGCATTGCGGCTCGTGGCGCGATGGCGCCCGCCACGGCGCCCATGGTACGCAGATACATGCCTCGTCGACGGCAGAGCAGCTTGTTCGCAACGCTCGGTGCTATGGCCATCGCTCTCGTGCGCTGCGGGGCCGACTCCCCGGGCCCCGTCGCCCCCGCCGCGGGGACGGCGGGAATGGGAGGTTTCGCCGGCAACGGGGGCGCGCCGCAACATGATGCGGGCGGTGCTGGCAGCACGGCCGGAGGAGCCGCAGGCGCGGGCCCAAGTACCATCGAGGGAGGGGCGGGCAAGGGCGGCCAGTTCGACGCGAGCGGCGCGGAAGGAGGGCCGCATGAAGGCGGCGCTAGCGACGCAAGTGATGCCTACGTGTCGGTTATCGGCAGCCCGTGGGGCGTTGCACCCTCGGCGTCCTCGTCCCGCGTGTTCGCGTCATGGGCGCCCCTCATGCCGGCCGCGGGCGTCGGGTGGGTACGCGCCTTCGATCAAAGTCAGCCGGACAGCGCGATCGCGATCGCGAAAGCCAACGGTCTCGAGTTGGCCGGCATTTTCTTTTTCAGCGATCTCGGACCACTGCCGACGTTTCCGGTCAGCGATCTGGCGGGGTTTCGGGATTATGTGGCGACCCTCGTCGGAAAAACACGCGGTCAGGTTCACGACTGGGAAGTGTGGAACGAGCCGCCCAACTTCACCGAAAACAAATCGCCCGCTGCCTACGCCACCATCGTCGTCAATGCATACGACGCAGCGAAGGCGGTCGATCCCACGGTCGCGATCGGGCTCGCGGCGCAAAGCAATCACGTGAACTGGCTCGCGCAAACGCTCGACGCGGGCGCCGTCGACCATTTCGATTACGTGACGGTACATCCTTACGAAATTCTCGATCTCGTCGAGAACGGATGGGAAGCCGAATATATGAGCATCGTTCCCACGCTCCGAAAGATGCTCGCCGACAAGAACCCTTCCAAGAAGGACGCGCCTATTTGGTTTACCGAGGTGGGGGAACCCGTCAGCGGAAACATCACCGCCGATCATCAGGCCGATACGCTGGTCAAAGCCTACGTGATGGGCATTGCGCAAGGCGTGACGCGCATCCACTGGTTCGAGCCACTCGACGGAGATTCAGGTCCGTTCGGGCTCATCGACGGCAAGGGGATGAAACGCCCTTCGTATGTGGCGCTCTCGAAGCTCGTCGAGCACCTCGGCACCCATCCTCGCTACGCCGGCTGGTTGCTCATCGATGATGCGCATTACGCCTTCGTCTTCGAGGGCCCCACGGCGCCCGTCATGATCACGTGGGCGCTTCCCGGACAGAACGCGACCGTCTCGTTTGGCGCTCCGCTCCTCGCGGTGCAACCGAGGACCGGAGCGACCTCGATGGTCGACTCTTACGAGATGACGCCGGCGCCGGTCATTCTCGTCGGTCCTCCCTCTTCCTTCGTCTCGCTGGCGCGGGACAACATGAAGCGTGCTTTTCCGTGGGGCGGCGATTTCAGCAACGCGGCGTCGATCGCTTACACCGCTTCCGCGCCCGACCAAGGCCTTCATCCGCTCGGCGCGCGCAACATCGTGCAGATCGCCGGTGGACCTGCGCTCGATGCGAGTGCCTCCGCGAGCCAGAGCTTCACGGTGGACCCCAACTTTTCGTCGTACGCGACGTCGCCTCTCCGCATCACCGCGGTCTTACGGCGGAGCGGCGCCGAAGCAGCCGGTTTCAACTTGAAGTACGAAGCCGTCTCGGGATGGAAGTCGACCGGCAGTTGGTACGGTATTCCCGGAAGCGACCAGTGGTTCACGCAGTCGTGGCTGATCACGGATGCTCAATTGGTGGGCAAATGGGGTTACCACTTCGCGTTCGATTCGGACTCCATACAAAACAGCAGCTACGTAATTCAGAGTGTCACCGTCACGAAGCAATGAAGCGACCGATCGCTGTCGAAGGTAAAGGCCGGCCGCGCGGAGACCGGACTAAAGACCCAGCTATTCGCGTGCCTCGCGTGTCCATGACTCCAAGCCTCGAGGCTGATCCTTAGCTACTATCTTCAGAAGACAAAGGGCGATAAGCCGGCTGGGTGGAAATTCACTCGCCGAGCTTCCCGTACAACCGCACGATGACCGCAAGTCAGGATCTCGCAATCGAGCTCGCTGCGATGCGACGCCTCCACCTCGTCGCTACGCGATTGATCGAGGACAGCTCCTTCCATGCGCTGCTGGGAGAGATTCTCGATGCGGCCCTCGATGTCGTCGGAGGCGTGAAGGGAACGATTCAACTCTTCGATTCACAGTGCTTCGCGCTCCGCCTCGTGGTGCAGCGCGGGTTCGACGACGATTTCGTGCGCGAATTCCAGTTGGTCAAAGGTGGGGAGGGAACGTGCGGCACGGCCATGCGCGAGGGCCGGCGCGTCGTGGTCGAAGACGCCACGACCAATCCGCTCTTCGAACAATACCGAAAACTCGTCATTGCGGCAGGGTTCAAGGGCGTGCAGTCGACGCCTCTGGTGTCGCGCGAAGGAGAGCTGCTCGGCATGCTGTCGACGTATTTCGACGATCCAGCCGCCCCCACCGATTGTGAGCTTCGGGTTCTCGATCTTCTGGCGCGACAAGCGGCGGATTTCATCGAACGCACGCGTAGCATCGAGGCGGTCAAGGCGGCGGCTTCGCGAACCGTTCGGCTGCAGCAACTCACCACCGTGCTCGCCGACGCCGTCACGCCGCAAGACGCCGCTCGCGCAATTGGTCGAGAAGCGAGCGACGCGCTCGGCGCCGCAGCAGCGG
>Ga0193706_1000116_pt1 | contig 56863 bp, 35 predicted proteins | sample U3c1metaG_FD_160130 | JGI IMG/M metagenome (GOLD analysis project Ga0193706, IMG submission 160130) | Soil microbial communities from a riparian zone of the East river system, Colorado, United States - U3c1 | ecosystem: Environmental > Terrestrial > Soil > Riparian zone | place: USA: East River...
CCCGCGCCAGCTCCCGGCTTGGCTTTCGTCGAGGTGGCCACGACCGGAGCCCACGTACTCGGGCGACGCAGCGACGGGTCCATTGCCGCGTGGGGCGCGAACACCTTCGGGCAGTGCAATGTGCCTGCGCTGCCGGCCGGGCTGACTTACGTCGAAATCGGCGCCGGGAACTACTTCAGCGTTGCGCGCCGCAGCAACGGCTCGGTCGTCGCGTGGGGCGCGAATGGTCTTGGCCAGACGAATGTCCCGCCGCTTCCCCCGGGAACGACCTGCGTCGCACTGGACGCGGATGCCGAGCACACGCTGCTGCTCTTGAGCGACGGGTCGGTCCTCGCGTTTGGACGCAACCTGGAAGGGCAATGCAACGTACCCGCGCCTCCACCGGGCGTTCGCTACGTCGAAGTGGCGTGTGGGGGACGACATAGCCTCGCGCGGCTGGACAACGGGTCGATCGTGAGTTGGGGATGGAACCTCTTCGGCCAGTGCAACGTGCCCGCGCTGCCGGCTGGTCGCGCGTACGTCGCGCTGACGGCGGGCTACAACGACAGCGGAGCGATCGTCGGGGATTGCGGAACGATCGCCTTCTACTGCACGGCGAAAGTGAATTCGCTGGGCTGCACGCCGTCGATCGGCTCGAGCGGCAGCTCCAGTGCTTCCGCTACGAGCGGCTTCACGATCAGCGGCTCCAATGTGCGCAACAGGAAGCCTGGCCTCCTGCTCTACGGCATGAGCGGCCGCGCGTCCAGTCCGTTCGGCGGAGGCACCCTGTGCGTCGCCGTCCCGGTGAGGCGCAGCACGGGCGCGAACTCGAACGGCAATCCGCTGCCGGCGAATGACTGTTCGGGCGTGTACACGATCGACATGAACGCCTTCGCGAGCGGAGCGCTCGGCGGGACGCCGCAGCTCGCGCTCAGGATCGTCGGCACCCTGGTCGACTGTCAGTGGTGGGGTCGCGACAACGGCTTCGCCGCGCCGAACAATATCACCTTGACGGATGCGCTCGAGTACAACGTGTGTCCATAGCGCAACGTCGGTCTCAGACATTGTCGCATCGCTGACCGCGGTCTTTCCGCTCGCGCGCGAGCTCGAGCCTCGCGATCGGGCTCAAAGACGACGCATCGAGCCACTCGAGCGCCGCCGGTTCAGGGCCTTGCCGAAGCCTGCACCTCGCAATCACGGTGTAGGGCAGTCACCTCGACTCCGGGGTAGCAGGAGGAGCCGACGCTTCCTGCACGCGCGAGCCCGGCGATAGGCCCTGCAAGCTCCCCGACGCAAGTTGGGCTCGCAAACAAAAAAGTGCACGCCCGGCGGATTTGAGTCGCAATGCAATCGAATCGCAGGCACATCGGGAAACTGGCCCGGTCATTCCCTCTGCGCGCCGAATCATGAGACTCCATCCCACCCTCGTTGCTCCTTTCCTCGCTGCCGCCCTGTGCGCCTGCACTGCTCGAACGGACACGAGAGACGCGCCGGCGCAACAGTCCTCCCGCGCTGAGCTCGCGGACGGTTCGGCTGTTGTACAGAAGCCCGATCCCGATTCGCTCAAAGGCTGGAAGGCCGAGACTTTCGCGCTGCCGCCAGGTTTTGCGCCCGAGCTGCCTACGGGTCATGAGTCATTGCGCTTTTCGCCTGGGTGGCGCGATCCGCGAGCTGAGGATTTCTGGTCCTACGCATTCGTGATGTGGATCGACGAGTCCGCGCCCGAAGAGGCACGGATGAAGGAATTGCTGCAGAAAAACTATGACGGGCTGCTGTCATCCTTCGCTGCCGGCGCGAACAAGGACATCAGCAGCACTCCAGCACGAGTCGAAGTGGTGCGCACCGCGACGAACTACTTCGAGGTGAAGATGCGCGTGATCGACGCTTTCGCCACCTTTGAGCCGATCGATCTGCGTGTGGTGATCGATTCTTACGCCGAAACCGACGACAGTGCCGTCTTGCACATTCAGGTCAGTCCAAGACCCAAGGAGCACGCAATCTGGCGATCCTTGGAGGCGGCGATCGCAAGCATCGTGTCACGAGATGCCGCCTTGCATGCGAAGGAGGGTGACAAGGTCGCCGATCCGATGGCGAGCTTCGAGCGCATGGTCGGCGGCGAATGGAAGATGTCGGCTCAGAGCGGGGCGAGCATGTTCGACACCTGGCACTGGGGCCCGGGCAAGCACTCGATCCGTGTGATGACGGATGGCTCAGCGGCGAATGGCGAGCCGTGGCGCGAGCTGCAGGTCTTCTATTGGCATCCCTTTCGAAAGCAGGTGTGCGTGCTGGGGCTGAGCCCATTCGAGTCGGGCGTGAGCGAGGGCTCGATCACGTTTGGAGGGGAGACGGCGGATGCCGAGTTCGATCTCTACCAATCCCGTGGTCTTCGAAAGATGGGCCTGCATTGGACTTTCGAAGGGCCGGACAAGTATCAGGCGACGCTCCTGGAGGCGACCGGAGGCAAGGGATTGACGCGACTCAACGGACCCTTGGAGTACACGCGATCCAAGACGCCCGCGAAGAAGGCCGTGCGCGCCGCTGCAGATGCGCCGAAACTCTCCGGGCGACTGAAGGTCTTCGAACCGCTGCTGGGCCGTACATGGGGGGCAAGGGGAGCAGCGAAGGGCAACTGGGCTGGCGGCGAACCGTTTCACGTCGAGACGACCTTCGAGTTCGTGCCGCTCGCCAACGTGGTCTACGCACGCACGTTTGCGCTGCGCGGGAACGGTGTGCCCATCCACCTGATCGATGCGTACTTCTATCATCACACCGGGTCCGACCGGCTGCGCTGCCTCGCGCTTTCGAGCCCGGAGGCAGGACGGGGCCGCGTGTATGAGGGCGACTTGGCCGTGCTCGACGGCGGCGGCATCCAACTCGACTTGAAGGGCTACGAAGGCAAACGGGCCGTCCCTTGCGTCATGCGTTTCGACTTCGAAAAGGACGGGAGTCTTCACCAACGCGCGTGGTCGGTCGATGGCGACCAACGCACCTCGATGCTCGATGTTCACCACACTGCTTCAGGAATGAGCAAGAGCATCATCGTTGTTTTTCAGGACAAGAAAAACAACTACTGGTTCGGAAGTGATATCGAAGGTGTGTATCGCTACGACGGAAGCGCGATCGACCACTTCACGACCAAAGACGGCTTGTCTGACGACCGGGTTCGGGGAATCCAGGATGACGCAGCGGGAAACCTGTACTTCACGACCTGTGATGGCATAAGCAAATTCGATGGGAAGAGCTTCAGCACATTGCTGCCGGTAAAAAGTGATAACCCGGACAAGGATTGGAAGTTGGAGCCAGGTGATCTGTGGTTCCCGGGTGCCCAGGACGGTGGTGTGGTTTCTCGTTATGACGGCAAAGTCCTTCACAGTCTGGAATTCCCGAATACCAAGCTCGGCGATGAGCATTATGCGCAGTTCCCACGATCCAAATACCCGCGCATCAGATCCAGCCCTTATGACGTCTACAGCACCTACAAGGACAGCAAGGGTCATATCTGGTTCGGCACGGGAACCGGCGTAGGAGGGCTTGGCGCATGCCGCTACGACGGAAAGTCTTTTGCCTGGATTTCTTCGGATGAGCTCGGGTTCGGCGACGTCGCCTTTTGCGTCCGCTCCATTGCCGAGGACAAAGACGGAAAGTTCTGGTTCAGCAGTACCAGGAATCGTTTCGATGTGTTCGAGGACGGCGTGGCCGAGCAGGGCAATGCGGTCCATTTCAGGAAAGAAAAAGGGGTTTCACATTCGGAGGATGAGTTCCCTTACTTCATGTCGAGCACGAAAGACAAGCATGGCGACCTGTGGATGGCATCGTTCGGTGCTGGAGTCTGGCAATATGACGGGAAGACGATGACTCACCATCCTGTTCAAGTCGATGGCGAACCTGTCACGCTCTTCTCCATCTACAAGGACAGGCAAGGTGTCCTGTGGCTGGGATCGCATGAAGCAGGAGCTTTCAGGTTCAACGGCACGGCGTTCGAGCAGTTCAAGCCATAGCGAGGCCGGTGCTTGGAGGTAGGTTCTGCGCGCCTGTGTTAGATTCGAATCCGCGGGCTGAGACATCCCCTCGGGAGGCCCCCGCAACACGGGCACGCATGGGCACAAGGAAAGCGAACCTGCGATGAAACGAATCTCCGCTCACCTGCTTGGAATCGTCCTCGCGATCCTCGGCCTGCACGCTGCCGCTGCCGCGCAGTCGGTGATAACCGGTTGGGGAACTCGCGTGTTCGACAGCCGCTGGAACGGCGAGTCGTTCGTCGAGATCGCGGCGGGAAATGATCACAGCGTCGCGCGGCGCGCCGATGGGACGGTCGCGGTCTGGGGCGATGACGTCTGGGGCCAGTGCAATGCGCCCGCGTTACCGGGCGGAGTCTCGTTCACCCAGGTGGCCGCGGGTGCACAGCACACCCTCGCCCTGCGGAGCGATGGCCGGATCGCGGCCTGGGGCCGCAACGAATACGGCCAGTGCAACGTGCCCGCGCTCCCTGCGGGGATTACCTACATCGACGTCGCGGCGGGGGCGCGCCACGGCCTCGCGCGGCGTAGCGACGGAGTCCTCGCGGCGTGGGGAGACAACACCAAGGGCCAATGCCTTGTGCCAGGGCTCCCGGCTGGATTGTCCTACGTCGAAATCGCCGGCGGCGATGGCCACAGCCTGGCGCGCCGCAGCGACGGCTCGGTCGTCGCGTGGGGTGACAACTCCCTCGGCCAGTGCATCGTTCCCGCATTGCCCGCCGGGCTCAGCTATGTCGAGATCGCAGCCTCGGCGGAATACAGCGTCGCGCGGCGCAGCAACGGGTCGGTCGTGGCCTGGGGAGATGACTTCTACGGTCTGTCCAACGTGCCTGGACTCCCCGCCGGAATCACCTACGTCGAGATCGCGGCCGGATACGGCCACATCGTCGCGCGGCGCAGCGACGGAGTGGTCGTGGCTTGGGGCTGGAGCACCTACGGCCAGTGCAACGTGCCCGCGCTGCCCGTCGGACTGTTCTACGTCGAAGTTTCGGCGGGCTACAAGCACGGGCTGGCTCGTCGCAGCGATGGAACGGTCGCCTGTTGGGGCTGGAATGCCGCGGTGCAGTGCAACGCGCCCGCCCTGCCCGGCGGAGCGTCCTACACGGACATCTCAGCGGGAGGCCTCTCCGGCTTCTTCGCCGCCGCCCGACTGGCCGGTGGCTCGGCCGTCGCCTTCGGAGACAACACTACCGGTCAGTGCAACGTGGTCGCGTTGCCGCCTGGGCTCAGCTACGCCGAGGTGTCGGCCGGCGGCTTCCATACGCTCGCACGCCGCAGCGATGGTTCGGTCGTGGCCTGGGGCCGCGATGATGAGCTCCAGTGCCAGGTGCCCGGTCTCCCAGCAGGACTGAGCTACGTCCAGGTATCCACCGGAACGATTCACAGCGTCGCGCGACGCAGCAACGGCTCGGTCGTGGTCTGGGGCGACTGCGGCGGCGGAGGGTGCTCTGTTCCTGCGCTGCCCGCGGGCCAGAGCTACGTCGACATCGCGGCGGGTGGCTTCCACACGCTCGCGCGTCGCAGCGATGGATCGGTCGTGGCCTGGGGATCCGATTCCCTTGGCCAAAGTACGGTACCGGCATTTCCCCCGGGCCTGACTTGCGTCGAAATCGCGGCGGGCCACTTGCACAGTTTTGCGCGGCTCAGCGACGGCTCTGTGCTGGCCTGGGGCGACAACTCCGCGGGCCAATGCAACATTCCCGCGCCGCCAGCGGGCGTGACCTATGTCGAGATCGCGGCGGGATTCCGTCACTCCCTCGCCAGGCGCAGCGACGGTGCGGTCGTGGCCTGGGGTGACAACGCGGCGGGGCAATGCAACGTGCCGGCGATTCCTACAGGCGCAGCCTTCGCCGAGATCGACGCAGCCTGGAACCAATCCGTGGCTCGGGTAGAGGGACCGTGCTCGAACCCGCCCGCCACCTACTGCACGGCCAAGCTCAATTCCCTCGGATGCCTGCCTGCGATTTCCTCCAGTGGAACGCCCAGCGCGAGCGCAGCGAGCGGTTTCATCGTGAGCTGCGCGAACGTGCGCAACCTGAAGCCCGGTCTGCTGCTCTACAGTCTAGGAGGTCAGGCGGCGATTCCGTTCCAAAACGGGATCCTGTGCCTGGCGAGCCCGATCCGGCGCACGCCCGGCGTGAATTCCGGCGGCAACCCGAGCGGCAACGACTGCAGCGGCAACTTCGCGATCGATTTCAATGCCTTCGCCGCCGGCTCGCTCGGAGGCCACCCGCACCCGGCGCTGCGGATCCCGAGCAGCGTCGTGGACTCGCAATGGTGGGGTCGCGACCCCGGCTTCGCCTCGCCCAACGACTCGACGCTGAGCGAAGGACTGCACTTCACGATCTGCCTCTGATAAAGGGTGGACCTGGCAACTCCCCGTCGACGATCACCCTGTTCTAGTTTTTCGAGGCCGGCTGCCCTGGTGGTGGCTGGCCTCGCTCGCTTGGATCGAGCTCTCTGTCGGGACGAGGCTCACCTCACCGCTCGAGTCGCCCAGGCTTTGCTTGCGGCGCGGTGTTCCGAGCGCTCAGGGTCGGGCACACGGAAGACCCAGGAAATCGCCGCTCAGGAGCATTCGGTATCCGCGATGGAGCGTCCGTGCGCGAGAGCGACAGCCGCTCGTCCGCCGATCGCACATCTGCTTCCTGCAGGTGTGTGCAAGGGCCCGCAGCAACGAAGAAATCGCGACGTCGCCTCACGGAACATATCGAACCAGGCAGTGTTGCTCAGCATCGAAACGCAACACCAGCGCCTGCGCAGCCTTCCCGCGCAGAAACTCTGGACCGACGCGTGGATGCCTGGACACGGTTCGAAGGGCCCCGAGCCGCGATCCGGGCGCCGAGGTCCACGGACCCGTGCGGCATTCGACGATCGCAGGCAGTTCGATCTCCTGTCCTTGACTGTTGTGGTCGCGCACTTCCTGTGCAAACGCTTCGCGAAATCCATTGCGAAACAGAAAGGCGGGCCACTGCGAACCCTGCAGGCCATCCGGAAGATCGACGACGATCATGCTCTTGCGCAGCGCCGGTTCGGCGCGCATGAATTCCAGGACCGCACTCTCCAGGACATGCCTGGAAATCTCCGTGGCCCGTCCCCACTCTTCGACGCGCTCGCGAAGCTGCCGGATGCCTTGCGCGATGCTGACTGAGAGTGCAGTCAAGATCAGGCAGGAGATCGTCAAGTGCACCACCCGGCGAGTCCCCAGTGGGCCGAAGCCGCGCTTCAAAGTCGCGAATGCGTCCGCGGCCAGCAGGCCGAGCATCGAGGCCGCGAAGACCTCGGGAAGATAGAGATAGCGCGATTGCACATGCTGTGCGGATACCGCGAAGACCAGAACACTGCAGTGGAACAAGCTCAGCAGAGCGCCTTGCAAGCGCCAGCGGGTGCTCGACCACAGGAAGATGGAGAGTCCGACCGAGACAGCGCCAAGCACAGCCGCGACCACCAGCGGCATCCCGGGTTCCTGCAGCAGGTTCGCGAACGGAAAATAACAGTATCCGTGAGCACGCGAGAAGGTGAGGAGCGCTTCCGACCACGAGAATTTCGGCGCCGGTCCGAGAGTTCCGGTCAAGGTCACGTTCGTCAGCAACAGCAAGGCGGCGAAGAGGACGTGCGGAATATGGATGACGACCAGATCCTTCCAAGGGATCGAAGGCCGCAGGCCTCGAGTCAAGAGCACCGAGATGGGCAGGATCGCGAGCCCGATCTCGTGATACAGCGACGACACGAGCAGCAGGGCTCCGCCGAGAAGATCGGGACGAGCCACGAATTCCAGCGCGGCATTCCTGCGCACGACGCGCCAGACGGCGATCACCGCGGCGAGCGCCATGGGCAGGTAGGCGACGGCTCCGGTGACCCAAAGCACAGGCTCGTAGGCAAAGGCGAAACCAGCGAACAAGAGGCCGGCCGTCGCAGCCGCGATCGAGGAGTTCTTCAGTCCGTGCACCAGCGCGACGACGCCGTAACAGGTCAGCGCATGGAGCAGGATCGCGAACAGGTGGAACAGGCGCGGATCGGCGTGGAAGAGTTTTTTCAGGACGAGGAACGTCCCCTCCATCAGTGGCGAAAAGATGTACGCACTCGACGCGGGAAGCAGTGTCGCGAGTCCTAATTTCCGCGACAGGAACAAGTGGTCGTCCGACACGAAACCCATTTTCAGGGCCGGAAAATAGAGGATCGCCAGCAGGAGCGCCGAGGGGAGAAACGCGATCAGCCCAGTGCGCGAGAAGAAATGCGGTCGCGGATCGTCGCCTGTCCGCTCGCTCGGCGGAGTTCCGCGGCCTGTCATCCGAGGGTCAGCTCCCGACACCGGGATCCTGGCTGTTCACGATCGCTGGAATTGCGGCGTTCACGGATCGGACTTGTTCCTCTGCGCGCGTGCTCATGCGCGCAGGATTGTACTTGGCACGCCGGGGCTTGTTGAAAGGAGCGCCAGCCAGGATCCGACCCGGGGTTACATCTGGTACCGCCATGGAGCGCCCGCGCGAGAGTTGCGTGGTCAGCTGCCGACGACGAACTCGCGTCACGAGCTGAGCGTGGCCTTCTCCGGCGGCGTGAACCCTGGGTCGCGCCCCCGACTCTGGCCCCAGACTCCCACGCAGTCTGTCGACGGGCTCCCTCGAATTCCTGGATTCCTGTCCGCCAGCCCAAGGCGGACATCAATCAAGGACGCACGACGGATCCTTCTCTTGCCGGAATCGACACGAGAAGTCTGCGCGCTCTCTCCTTTCCCATCGTATTGGCGCGCCCCCAGTGCCGCTCCCTGGCAGATCTTCCCGTTCCCTCGTGAAGGGCCAAACCCCCGCTTCGACAGGTTTTCAAGAACATGAAACACACTTTTGTTCTGGCGTCGTCCTTGTGTGTTGCGATCCTCGGACTTTCGACCTCCGCCGCAGCTCAGACCTACACGCAACCCACGCCCGGCTCTGCTGGCGCGATCCCGCCGATCGGGACCGGAGGCGGGGTGTACTCGAGCCACTCCTTGTGCACACCGGACAGCTACCTCTCGTCGACCTTGATCGTGCCGGTGGCGGTCGACAGCGTCGATCAGATCACGCTGACCGGTTTGACTCACACTTGGGTCGGCGACTTGCAGGTTGTGCTGGTCGACCCCATGGGCACCGGCCACAACATCCTGGTTCGCCCCGGCTTCAACAGCGCGGGGGTCGTGGGCAATTCGGGGGATTGCACGGGCGGCGCTTACCAGTTCATACGAAATGGTGGGGCTGGAAGCGCAGTGCCTCACGCAGCTTCGACTCCCATGCCGGCCGGACGATATATCGAGAGCTGGGGCGATCCGGCTGGAAATGTGCCCGGTGGGATCTGGGCTTCACCCAACTTGATCGGCAGCACTTCCGTCCTGAACAACATGTCTACCGCAGTCTCGTTCTCTCCGGCCAGCGCGTGGGAGCTGCGCATCTACGATTGGGCCGCTCAGGACATCGGTCGCATCGACAGCTGGTCGATCACGGTCAACAACGGCGCGAACAATTCTTACTACTGCGACATGGACTCATCGGCCCACAACAGTATTCCGCCCGATACGTACCGCGCGGCAGCTCCAGCTCCCGGAGTCTGGAACCTGGTTGATGGTACTTCGACCTATCCAGCCATGACATCGCTCGTCAATGGTCTGGGACTACCGACGCCTGTGAAGATATTCCACTTCATCGACTACCCGGTCTACAACCTTGTTTTCGACGATCTCCTGACCGCGAGCCCTGACGAGGAGCTGCTCGACGATTGTGCGCAGGCGCCTCATGCAAGCTGGACGGTGAGCGGAATCTCGCCAGGCGAATACGACGTCTATTTCTACAGCCATTCGCCATCGCCGCTGGCACAGTCCTATTATGCAATCGAAGCCGCGGACTTTTATTACATCACGACAGGGGCGTGGTCGGGCGCACACGAGCTGGGCAAGTCCTATGTGAAGGGACGTGCTACGGTTGGCGGAAGCAATCCGTGCATCCGGTGGAGAATGGGTGGCACACCCTTCAATTCACCGGCTTTCTTCTCGGGGGTCCAGATCGTCAGAGTGGGCGACGAGATCGGCTGGTCGGACAACCTCGATTTCTACACTTACGCCGCGATGCTGGCAAATCCGGGCGGATGGACCGGTTGGGACGGCTCGGTGCTGGTTGATCCCGACTTGTCCCAGGCGATCGTTCGCAGCGCACCCAACTCGCTGAAGCTCTCGCAGAACAGCGAGATGGTGATGACGCACAGCGGGCTCACGACAGGCAAGCACACCTTCACCGCGCATCAATGGATTCCGGGGCCCGCGAGTGGGGCTCCACTTACAGAGCCGACCGAAGTGTTGCTCTACAACACCTATCAGCTCGGTGGGCCCTTCGCCGCCTCGGTGCACGTCACCTTCGATCCCGTGACTGCCACCTGGACGGCGGACGCCGGCTCGGCAGCGTCGGCCAGCGGCCCGCTCGTTTCGGATCAGTGGTGTGAGATCAGGGCTGAGATCGATCTGGATACCGATCAGGTCGAGCTTTTCTACAACGGACAGTCGATGGCCCCGACTTACTCCTGGACCGGGGGAGCGCTCGGAGGCGCCTTTGGTGCGCTCGAAATCGCAGCGATCGATCTGCGAGCGTTCACCAGCTCGGCGAACTCGGCGGTGTACTACGACGACGTCTCGTTGCTCGCGGTTCCCGAGCCCGGCGTGATCTTCTGCACGTCGAAGGTCAATTCGTTGGGATGCACTCCTGCTATTGCCGCGAGCGGGAGTTCGAGCGCCACTGCGGGCTCCGGTTTCACGGTGAGCGCCAGCAACGTGCTGAACAACAAGCCCGGTCTGCTGATCTACTCGAACACGGGTCAGGCCGCGGTTCCCTTCGGAGGCGGAGTGCGTTGCATGAACGGTCCGGTCCGGCGCTCGATCGCGTTGAACTCGGCAGGAAATCCTCCGCCGAACGACTGTTCGGGCCTCTACTCGATCGACATGAACGCCTTCGCGGTCGGCGCGCTCGGCGGGATTCCCGCGGCTTATCTGGTCGCCCCGGGCGCGGTGGTCGACGGCCAGTTCTGGGGTCGCGACCCCGGCTTTGCACCGCCGAACAACATCACGCTGTCGGACGCCGTCGAATACGTCGTCGGACCCTGACATGGAAGGACTCGTCAACTCCTCGTTGACGGACACACGCTGAGCCAATTGCTGAGGCCGGCTGCCCTTTGGGTGGCTGGCCTCGACGCTTCATCGGACCTCATGGCTCGGATTCGGTTCGGGAAGCGCATGCTCGCCGCGCAGCTGCTGACCGCGCGGACGTACTTTGTCGGTGTCGGTCGTGCTCTGAGAGCCGACAGAGTGCCCCAGGTGGAGAGATCCGAGGCCGGCACGATCGATCACCCGCGGGGTGTGTACGATCCGCGCCCGCACAGGTTCTTTGCCCCCGCACATTCCTTCACCCGATTCGGACGAGCATGCCGCGCGCGAGCACGTGCAGTCTCTGCTCGATTTCGTCTTGATGTGCGAATCGGATGCCGCGAGCGGCAGCCTGAGACCGCTCGAGGAATACCAGCGCCTCTTCCCACGAATCGCGGACGCCGTCGCGAGGGAATACACCCTGCTCACCAGCACCGAGGTGCCCGCCTTCGAGGACCCGGCGGCGCCCAAGCCCCGCATCGCCCATTACGTGCTCGAGAGAGAGCTCGGCAGCGGCGGCCAGGGACGCGTGTTCCTCGCCACGGATTCGCGCATGCGCCGCCAGGTCGCGCTCAAGGTCCTGACCCGAGCGCAGCTCACTCCGGACAAACTCCGCCGCTTCCGGCGCGAGGTCGAGGTGATCGCGCAGCTGGATCACCCTGGTCTGTGCACGGTGTACGAAGCCGACCTCGACGCTCCGCGGCCGTACCTGGCAATGCGCTTCGTCGACGGCGAAGATCTCTCGCGCAAGCTGTCGCGCGCGCGCGCCACCGTCGATCGGTCCGGCATGGTCTGGCCGCACAGCAGCACGGCGCTCGCCCAGCTCCTGCACGTCTTCGAGCGCACGGCGCGCGCGCTGCACGCGGCGCACGAGGCCGGAGTCGTCCATCGCGACATCAAGCCCGCCAATATCCTGCTGAGCGCGAAAGACGAACCGGTGATCGTCGATTTCGGACTGGCTCGCGACGACGATTCCGAGCTGGCAGGCCTTACGCGCACCGACGACGTGCTCGGGACGCCGGCCTACATGGCGCCCGAGCTCCTCGAGTCTGGCCACTTCTCGGTGGATCGCCGCGTCGACGTCTACGCGCTGGGCGTGGCGCTGTACGAGTGCCTGACGCTGGAGCGTCCGTTCAGGGCCGAGCATCGCGAAGCCCTGTTCCAGAGCATCTTGCGAGGTGATTACCAGAATCCGCGCGAGCTGAACGCGATCGTGTCCGAGGACCTGCGCGTCGTCCTGGCGGCGTCGATGGAACATCAGCTCTCCCGCAGATACGCGACGGCTCTCGAGTTTGCCGAAGATCTGCGCCGAGTGCGCGAGTACGAGCCGATCCGGGCCCGGCGCGCCGGATGGATGCTCCGCGCGCGCCGCTGGAGCCAGCGCCATCCGCGCATCGCTGCCGCCGCCGCGCTGCTGCTGGTCGCGCTGTGCGCCTGGATCGGCACGCTGAACTACACGCTGGACCGGGTAGAAGCCCAGAGCCAGCGCGCGCGAGTTGCGAACGCGCGACTTCTGGGCGTCGAATGCCGCGAGCGCAGCGCAGCGCAGCTCGCCACCGACCCGGGTCTTGCGCTCGTGCTGGCGATCGAAGCGGACCGGCGCGACCCGGGATTCGAGTCGAACATGGCCGTGCAGAACGCGCTTCTGAGGCGCAACGAGGAGCGCACGTTCTGGGTCGAAGGCGCCCGCGTGTGCGGCGACATCGATGTCTCGAGCGACGGCCGGAAGCTGGTCGTGCCCACCAGCGGCTATCGGGGTTACCTCTACGACTTCGACTCCGGCCACGTGAAGGTCAGGAGCGAGCGCGTCTGTGCCGCGAGCACGAGCAAGCCAGTGCTGACCGGATTCTCCCCCGACGGGCGAAGCTTCTTCGTCAGCGACGAGACCGATGCCATCGGACTCTACGACTCGGAAACGGGAAGATTCCTGCGCTCGTTCGGCGGACATCGAAAAGCCGTCACTTCGTGCCGATTCAGCCCCGACGGACTGCGCCTGCTCACGAGCTCGTTCGATGGTCGCATGCGTCTGTTCGACGTGGAATCCGCCACATTGGAGCAGTCGTTCGGAACGCCCTCCTGTTACTTCACTCTCGCGCAGTTCGATGCCTCGGGCTCGCTCGTGCTCACCACGAAGAATGCGCGGGCCGACGCCCCGGAGGACGGACCGGACTACGATCCGCGGATCTGGGACGCGCGCAGCGGTGCTCTACTCGCGACGCTGCGCGGCCATGCGAGCCCGATTCGCGGCGCGCGATTCTCGAAGCATGACGACCTGCTCGTCACGGTCGGATCCGATGGAATCCTGCGCTGTTGGGACTGGCGCAAGCCCTTGAAGGAACGCTGGAGGGTCGCGCTCCCCGGCGAGGCATGGTGCATCTCCTTGAGCCCTGACGACACTCGCGTGGCCGTCGGTTTCACCAGCGGCGCCCAAGTGATCGACATGCAAAGCGGTGCCACGGCGTTCGACCTGGGGGGGCCTTTCGAGCGCTCGGTGGTCGCGATCGCGTTCAGTCCGGACGGACGCTGGATCGCGGCCGCGGACTACGGCGGCAACCTGGGCGCCTGGCAGGCGCACGACGGGGTTCGCAGGTTTCGAACCTGCGCGCCAAGCGAGAACGTCAAGGTCCTTTCCTGGTTGCCGGACTCGCGCCGGTTCATCAGCGGGGGTGGCGGCAGCCACGTCCGGCTGTGGACGATGGATCCGTTGCCCTATTTCGTCGCCTGGAAGGCTCACGCAGGCGCAGTGAACAGCGCGATGTTCGACTCTGGCTCGCGGTCGGTGCTGAGCGCCGGCGAGGATGGGATCGCGCTCGTATCGGATGCCAGCGATGGAGCGGTCTTGAGCAAGATCGAGGCCGGCCTCGGTCCACTCGCCCGCGCCTGGTTCGTCGATGGTGGGCGGAGAGTGGCCTGCCTCGCGCGCAGCGGAGCCTTCAGCACCTTCGACCTCGCCAATCGCAGCCAGCGCGAACTGCGCGTTCCGGACGGCGGCAGTGTGATGACCAGCGCGATCTCGAATGGGCATGACAGCCTGTGTCTGGGCCTGAGCGACGGCCGGGTGCTGTGGATCGAGACGGACTCAGGCCGCCTCATCGCATCCGCCGACCGCATTGGCAGCTCCATCAATGCGGTGGCCATCAGCCCCCAAGGGGAGCGCGCGGCCTGGGGCTCGAGCGATGGCTGGGCCGGATTGCTCGATCGATCGCCCGCTCTCGATCCCTCGTTCGACGAATGCCGGAGCGCGCTGTACCTCGGAGAGGTGTTCATGCTGGCGTTCACCGTTCAAGGACGGCGGCTGCTCACCTGCGGCGACCACGGTGGAGCGCACGAATGGGACGCGTCGACCGGAGCATTCCTGCGGCAAAGCAACAACCGCCCCATGGGCAGGGTTGCGCTGCTGCACGGCGGAATGGACCTCGTCGCATCGATCCGTGAGGCGCCGCAGTTGCTCCGGCTGGACGGCGAAAGCCTGGAGCTGCGTTGGGGCATCACGCAACCGAGCACGGACCTGCGCATCACCAGCCTGCGTGTCAGCGAGAATAACGAGTTCGCGCTGAGCGCCACGCGGGGTGGCGTCGCTCAGATCACGAAGGTCGCCGACGGAGATCGCGTCCTGCGGTACGAGCACGGATCCAGCCCACTGACCTGCGCCGAGTTCAGCCCGGACGGCCGGATCGTTGTCACGGCCGCCGAGGACGGGAGCCTGCGCGTCTGGCCTGTCGACGTCGCCGCTGTCGCACGACAGAACACGCCCTCGACCCCGGAGATGTGGCCGGGCCAGATACCGAGCGAGGTCGAGGACCTGTGATCCCCCAGGCAGTGCGCGGGTTCGAGCGCGGCCCTCGCTGTAGAGTGTGTTGGGCATGGATTCGAAGGGTGATCCTGAGCACGGGCTCGACGAAGCTCTGCACGGCGCGGAGAGCCGGGCCTCGAGCGAGTTCGAGCGGCTGTACGCGGGCGCGGTCCCCGCACTGATCGCCTGGGCCCGCCTGCGAATGTCCTCGCTGCCCAGCGGGCGCATCGATGTCGAGGACATCGTGCAGGAGACATGGGTGCGGGCGCTGGAGAACTTCGGACGCTTCCGCGACCGCGAGAGCTTCCGGCACTGGGTGATCGGAATCGCGCAGAACGTGCTGCTCGAAGCGCTGCGCCGCGACGTGCGCCAGCGTCGGGATCCGCTGCGCAACCAAGCAGGCTCGAACCTGAGCCAATGCCCGGACACGGTCACGAGCATCTCGCGTGCTGCAGCCCGGGACGACGGATTTCTCCGGCTGTTGGGCCTGATCCTGGAGCTGCCCACCGACGACCGGCAGCTCCTGCTGCTGCACGGTCTGGAGGAGCGCCCACTAGCGAACGTCGCTCGGCAGCTGGAGATCAGCGAAGAAGCCGCCGGGAAGCGTTGGCAGCGCCTGCGCGCGCGCCTGCAGGAGCAGCCGGCGTTCTTGGCGGTGCTGACGGCATAGTGCCCCGCAGTTCGCGCGAGATTCTCGGATTCCTGTCCGCCGCCAGCGCCCGAGGGTCAATCAGCCTGAGGGCTCAGATGCGCGAATGTCCGCGGTGGATGTGAGCGTCGTGAGTCTCCTCTCATCGATCCAGGGGCAAACAGTTCCCCGATACCCATACGAGCTCCCATGACATTCCTGCCGAGATCCGTCCGCGTCCTGGCTCCTGGCTTCTTGATCGGTCTGCTCGGTACGCTGATCGCACCGAGCGCGTCGGCGCAGGTGCTGTACTGCAACCCCAAGGTCAACTCGAAGGGGTGTACTCCGGCAATCGGCTGGGCAGGCACATCCAGCGTTTCCGCGCCATTCGGATTCGTGATCTCGGGATCGAACTCGATCAACAACGCGAAAGGTTGGCTGAACTATTCCGTCAGCGGCTCCAACAATTCAGTCTTCGCGGGCGGGACCCTGTGCATCCGAAGGCCGATCTTCTCGACTCCGACACAGGACTCCATGGGCACTCCGGGGGGTGTCGATTGCACGGGCCTGTTTCTGGTCGACATGAACGCGTTCGCGGCCCGCGGCGGCGAACCCTTCCTGCGAGTTCCCGGCACGACGGTCTGGGCGCAGTTCCAGGGACAAGACATCGGATATATTGTTCCCAACGACGTGTACTTGAGCGATGGAATCGAGTACACGGTCGGCCTCTGACCCGTCGCCTGCGCGCCGATGGGCACGTGTCGTGGGAGTCGTGGAACGCAGCCCGATCGTTTCCGAGAACGACTGGGAGCAATTCAAGCGCGAAGGACATGGCCATTCAGTGCAGCATCGACTCCCGAGCGTGATCCGCGATCCTCGAATGGGCCATGATGTCGAAGGTTTGAGTGACACGGCAGAGGTTGCAGTGACCGAGGCAATCGAGAGCGTGCGCAGCGTGTAGCGGTCGCAGAACTCCTAGGCGATGATTGGACCGTACTGGGCACGAACTGTCCCCAGTGAGGCACACCAACTCGCAAGATCACACGTCCATCGGCGCCAGCGTGCAATCAGGAAACACGCGCGCGAGATCGACGGCGCCGTGGCGCGCGAGAACTCCCGCCAGCACGTCGCGGTAATCGTGCACCACGGGCAGATCGCCGGGTCCGTCGAGTGCTTCCGCGCGCAGACTCGGCCAGCGGCAGTGGACTCCGCCGCGCGTGCCGCCGCCGAGCACGAACATGGCTCCGCCGCGGCCGTGGTCCGTGCCGAGCGAAGCATTCTCGCCCACGCGGCGGCCGAATTCGGTCATCACCACGACGCTGGTGTCGGCAAGGCGCGGTCCGAGATCCCGCGCGAAGGCGGCCAGCCCCGAGCCCAGCGCGCGCAATTGCGGCTCGAGCAGCGAGCTTTGCACGAAGTGGCTGTCCCAGCCTTCGATGTCGACGCAAGCCGCGCGCAGGCCCAGCCCGCCGTGGATCAGGCGCGCCACGAGTCGCATGCGCACGCCGAAATGCTGTGCGACGTCGCCGTCGGTCGCGGCCGAAGGATAGATGGCTCCGTGTCTCGGCGGTTCGCCCTGATCTTCGAGCTGCGCAAGTCGCGCGCTGGCATCGAGGGCCGAGCGCGCGGGCGCACCGAGCAGCTGGTCGCTTTCGTACAGGCAACCCAATCGCTGGCGCAGGCGTCCCATGGCCGCGCCGCCGCCCAGATCCGACAGGGACTCCATCGCCGTCACCGTCGGAGCGCCGCGCAGGCTTTCGCAGACCGCGGTGCCGACGCTGAGTGCGTCGAGTGCGCCGCCGGTGAAGCCGCCGCCCTCGGCTTCGAGTTGCGCGCGCAAGAAGCGACCGAGCCAGCCGCCCGACACGGAAACGCCGGCGCGCTCCATCAGATCCTGGGCGTAGAAATGCGAACGCGTGTCGTCCTGCGAGCCGCAGGCGTGCACGATCGAGAGCTCGCCGGCTTCGAAGCGCGGCTGCAGCGGCGCGAGCAAGGGATGCAGCGCGAAGAATCCGTCGAGCTTCAGTCCTTGCTTCGCATGGACCGCCAGCGTCGGCCGCGCGCGGTGGTAGTCGTCGTCGCCGACCGGCGGGACCAGCGTCAAGCCATCGGCCGCGCCGCGCAGGAACACCACGATCAGCGCGCGTTCACCCATGATCAGCAGCGTTGGAAAGCGGGGGATGCCAGGGCGAGCGCGAGCGCGTCCTCGCCTGCGGCGTTCGCGGCTTCGAGCTCCGCGGCGTCAGGCGCGCGTCCGAGAAGTTGCGCCAACGTTCCGGCGGCACCGTCCAGGCGTTGCGACAACGCCGCCGCTTCGATGCGCGTGCCCGCGATCTCTCCGCTCGCGAGAACTGCGGCGAAGCGCCAGCGCCAAAGAAGTGTCCCGGTCCAGGCAGCGGCATGCTCGGGATAACCGTCGGGCGTCGGGTGCTGGAACGGCGCCTGGCCCATGCGCTCGAGATACTCGATCAGCGCAGGCCCACAATCGCTCTTGGCGTCGGTGGCGCGCAGGCACGAAGCGACGAAGTGGAATGGACGTTTGAGCTTCGCTCCTCGCAACTGCGGATCGCGGAACGCCGGATGCGCGAACAGGGCCGCCAGCGTCGCGGCGATGTCGCCGCGCGAATTCGTGAACGCGCTCGCGACTTCGTCGAGGCCGGTTGCATCGTCAGAAAGGAAACGTCGGCACAACTTGCGCGCCAGATGCCGCGCGGTCGAAGGGTGAGCCGCGACGATCGCGATCACGCGTTCCAGGTCCTGCTCGCCGCCGCCGGATGCAATGCGCTCGCCGAGCACCAGCTTCTCACCGTCGTCGTGCAGCTCCCGGCGGAACTCGACGCGGCCCTTGAAGAAGCCCTTGCGGTCGCGCACGGTCCAGCCGGTCAGGCAGCGCGCGACTTTCATCACGTCTCGCTGCGAATAACCGCCGTCGACGCCGAGCGTGTGCAGCTCCAACAGCTCGCGCGCGTAGTTCTCGTTCGGCTTGTCCGTTGGCGTGGACTTCTGGTTCACGCGCCCGTCGAGGTACCAGAGCATGGCCGGACTCTTGGCCGAGGCACGCAGAAGATCCTCGAAGCGTCCGAGCGCGTGCCGGCGCACGACCTCGCGATCGTCGGCGGTCTTCAGCCAGGCGCATTCGCCCTTGGAGATGTCGATGTTGAAGTGATCGCTCCAGAAGTGGCACATGACTTCGCGCAGCTGGTGGCGCGTCATGACGGCGCGCTGCAACGTCGCGCCGACCAGGTCGCGACGCAGCACGCGCTCGCGGTACTCGAACAACTCACCGATCGGCTCGCGCAGGGTCTCGAAGCGGCGCAGCGCATGCTCGCAGGCCGAGTCGTCGATCGCCTCGGGCGCGAGCTGGGCCGCGAGCCAGGCGTCGACAGCTGCTTCCATCGTCGGCGCGAGCGTCGAGAGCTCTTCGCGATCACCAGGGCGGATGCCGAAGCTCGTGCGCAGCAGCACGTGGCTCGCAAGATCGAGCTCGGCATTCGCCGGCGGCACGAGGCTCGCCGGCGTCTCGCCGGGAGCGATCGCGCTCCACAGCTCGTCGCGGCTGCAGCTCGCGAGCGAGAACAGGCCGATCCCGCCGGCGAGAAGTTGTCGCCTGGTGTGATTCACACGCGTTGCTCGGTGGAGAGAGTCGCCGGGGCGCGGCGGCCTCCGCGCAAGCTGAGCAGCGCCGCGCCGAAGCCGCTGGCGAGCGCCCAGGGCAGCAGCACGAACCAACCCAGCATCGGCAAAACGAAGACCAGGCTCAGCACCGTCCCTCCGCGTAACACACGTCTCCAAGGCTGGTCGAGATCGCTCGACGATCGCAAGCCCGCGCCGATGCGCAGCGCCAACCCAGCCGAACCCAGCATCGCCAGCATCATCGGGATCACGAGCCCGGCGATCAGCGCCATGTTGATCGCCGGGTGATGTCCGGTCTTGGCGAGCGTGATCCCACCCAACAAAAGTGGAAGCAGAATTACGACTCCCAGCAGTGTCGCCGCCACCGGTCGGCGCGCGTAGCGCTCTCCGCAAGCTTCGACCAATCCGGGAAACAGCGCGAAGGCGCCGAGCCAGTGCGCGATCAGCACCATCAGGCTGCCGATCACGATCAGGAACCAGGTCAGAACGTCGGCCATGATCATGGAAGTGTCTCCGGGTCGTTGCGTGGGACGAGAATGCGATCCAAGGCCAAGAACAAGGGCGCCGGCGAAGCACCAGCGAGCTCGGGCACGCCGAAAAACTCTGGGCCGGGCGGCGCGGGAAGGAATGCGATCGCGGGCACGCGCCGCGGAAGGCTGGCGAGCTCGCGCACCGAAAAATCGAGTTGGGACGTCATCCCCAGCGATTCGGCGCCGAGTCCGATTCCAGCGAGCGCAGCGACGAACACACCAGCGGCCAGCGCCAGTCGGGGCCATTGCAAAGCGGGCTCGTGTTGGCGTCGGGCCGCGAACGCCAGTTGAGCAAGCCGCTCGGTCTGCCGCGGATCGAGTGCGCGTTCGTCACCCGCCCCGCGGCGCGCGGTCGCGACCAGTTGCTGCCAACGCGCGTCGAAGTCACTCATGGCATTCCCCGCTCGCGCCGCTCGGCGATCGCACGCAGCTTGCGTCGCGCGCGGAACGCTCGCACCTTGACGAGTGCCGGGCTCCAGCCGGTGATGCGCGCGATCTCCGCCACCGGGCGCTGCTCCAGATCGAGCAGGGTCAACACCAGCGAATCGTCGGGCGCAAGCTGGGCGAGCAACAACTCGACCAGCTCGCGCGCCGCGTCGGCGTCCGAATGCGTCGAGCCACTCGCGCCGTCCAGCGCTTCGAGCGAAGCCTGCGCCTGGTCCAGCATCAAGGGCAAGCACGGCCTGCGTTGCTCCCCGCGCAGCGCGTCGCGGCAGGTGTTCACCGTCAAGCGCGACAGCCAATGCTCGAACGGAATTCCGTCGCGCGGGCTGTAGCGATCGAGCTTGGCGAACATCGTCAGATACACCTCTTGCACGAGGTCCTCGTCGCTGAAGCGGCGCGAGCGGTGGGCGCGCACCAATCGTTGGACCATCGAGTGCGTGCGCCCGACCAGGTCCCGCGCCGCCTCCTGGTCGCCGCGCGCAACTCGCGCGAGGCATTCCTGGAGCTCGATGGGAGGCTGGGCCACACGTTCATGCGCATTGGATCGTTGCGCAGCTGATAACGGTGGCGAGCGATCCGAGGTTACAGCCTTCCACGATTTGCGCGGCTGCTGCGACGCGCGTCGCTCCGATGCCAGGCTCGAGCTTGTCTTGCTTTCCGTCCTCATTGCAGTGCCCGGTCTCGCGCCAGACACGCTCACATTTTGCCTCGCGAAGTACCCGGTCAGGAAACCCGCTCACTTTGCCCTTTCCGCGTTGACATCACCCGGGTCGGGCTCACGGCGAAACACACATCATCGGCGCTGAAAGCGCGCGCAGACCTGCATCAGGAACGACAGCAGCAGCGGTCGGTCAGGCGGTTTGTTGCAACGTCACCCCCGCGCGCTCGAGTCGTCCAGCAGACCTGCTCAGCAATGCCTGGACGCTCGCGATCCGGCTTCAGATCCTTGCGAAGAATGCGCGCTTCGCTGGCGTCATCCCAAGGCCGCCGCGCGGGCACCGGCTGCGAGTCCCGCCTAACGGTCGTACTTCTTGCGGACCCACGCGCGCCAGGCGGTCTCGCATTCCTCGGGAGTCTTCCCGTAGCCCGCGACGAACCCGGCCTTGGCGCGCTCGACGAGAAGCTTGACGCGCTCCTCGGGCTTCTCGACCGAGAGCTTGACGGTCACTGGCCCGAGGAACTTGCGCATCGCGGCGGGCTGCTGGTCCATCATCCAATCGATGCGCGACCAGATCAGGAGGTGGGCTTGGGGTGTGAGCTGCTTCCACTCCTGCGTGGCGAGCATGTCGTTCCAGGAATACTCGAACTTGTTGTCGACGAGCGAGCGCACGCGCGGCTTCCACTCGTACTGATCGCCCTGTCCTCTCGACGTGCCATCAGCGTAGAATGTGAAGCGCTCGTCGATACGCCTGCAGAACCAGTGCCCCATGCCGACGTTCAGCCACAGGGGTGACGACCAGCCATTCTCTCGCAATCCGTCGAGGAAATTGGACACGACGCTCGCGGCGACCGCGCAGTGCAGCGCGTTGTCGAGCTCGAAGCCGTTCTCGCGCAGGGCCTCGGCGGAGATGCCGAAGAACATCGAGCCGCCCGGCAGGTAGAAGCGCGAGGAGAACGTCTCCTCCCGCTTGGTGTACTGGCGCGTGAACCGGGCCAGGGTCGAGCTCTTCTCCGACAGCAGGATCGTCGGCTTCAGCTTCTGTCCGAGCCACGGCCCCGAGCCCATTTCAGTCGTCTTGCCGAGCGGGGGGAAGTCCGCGTCGGTGAATCCCGTGCTCTGGCAGAACTCCGTGTACAACCGCTCCAGCCTCAGCGCGTAGAGGTGCAGTCGCAGCCACGGATCGATCTTGGCCCCACGCTGATTCTTGAACGTCGAGAGTTTCTTCGTCAGTTGCGCGATGTCGCGGTCGAGCGCGTCGTTTTCGATCTGGTCGGCCTTGCTCTTGTAGGTCTTCAGGCTGGAGCAGATCTTGAAGTGCTCGGTCTCGGCCCACAGGAGCTCGATTCCCCCGAGCACCTCGACCATGTCCTGGGCCTGGATGCCCTCCGCGAAGGTGAAGGGCTCGAGCGTCACGTAGCCGGCCTGTTTGACGAGCTCGGGCTTGCCCTTGGTGTAGGGATCGACGGCCGGGAAGTCCTCCTCCGCGGCGCCCGCGGCGCCCGCGGGGCCCTCCTTGCCGGTCTGCCCCGCCGCGCCGGTCGCAAGCAGGGCCCAGAAGAGGGTGCAAAACAGAGCGTGGGCGACGAGCTGGAGGAGCCCGCCGCCCACGCGCGATTGTCTCACGGCAGAAGAGTATCAGCGCCCGGCTTTCGCCGGCACGGAACCGTCTTTCACGGCGCCGTTGTCCTTGAGCTCGAGCTTGGTGGCTTCGGCAATCTCCGCCTTCATGGCGTCGATCTCCTTGTGCACCTCCGCGATCTCGGAATCGACCTTGTCGAGCTTGGACGAATGTTGTCCGTCCTTCTCGATCACGTCGTTGCGCTTTTCCTTCAAGCCCGTCAGGCGGGTGTCGAGCACGTCCATCCGGTCGAGGAACTTGCGCACCTCCTTGATCACCGGCTGCGTGTCCTTCTTGTACGACGAGTTGAGCATCTGCCCCATCGCGGCCCACAGCTCCGTGCGCGAAGTATCGCTCTGGAGCTTGATCTTCGAGGATCCGTCCGGCATGGCGACGAACAGGTGCTCTGCATCGTCGTGGCCGAACATCTCGTAGAACGGGTGATCGGGCTGAAGCACGTCCACCGGCAGTTTCACACAGTGGAACCACGTCGACATCAGCGAAGTACGCTCGTTGTCAGCGCCCTTGGAGAGCAGCGCATCATCGGTGCCGTTGCAAGTCTTGCACTCGCGCAGGACCAGTAGAGGGCGCGGATCCTTGCCCGCGATCACTTTGAATGCTTCCTGCGCTGTGAGCGCGGTGCGCACCCGGCGTGCGGTCGATCCCGCCGTCGCCTTGTCCTCGACCTTATACGTTGGGAATTCCCAGACAATCTTCAGCACTCCTCGCGCGCTCTGGCCGCGATTGATGCCTGTCGTCGGAATTGCGCCAGCTGAGCCCGGACCGACCGGTCCGCTCGGGCCCGCAGCGGGAGCTGCAGGGGCCGATTTGGCGTTTCATCACCCGGGGGCGGCGTTTGCCGGCGCAGTTGCGGCGGCGAGCAGGCCGAGGCTGACCCCGGCCATCCACAGTTTCGACATTTTCATTGAAGGATTCTCCACTACGTAGGGAAGCAACACCTGTCAGCGTCAAACAGCGCGGGACCAGGGCGACTTGCCCCGTCCCCGCGGTGACCTCGGAATTAGATCACATATCGGATCTCCCGTCCGTTCCGGGGAGCTTTTTGCGCCCCGGAGGCAGGCAACCCCCCGCGGGGCGCTGGAACCGGCCTGCCCAAGCTTGCGCCTGCCCAGGAGACCGGGGGGGGCGGTCCGACCTCCTTCCCCATGCCCATCGGGGTCCCCTGGCTTGGCAGGTCCTCGCCGACTGGACTGCACCAATTCAAGAGCGCGGTCCGTCGACGATGATGCGGAAGTCTAGCGTTCAGTCGCGAGCGTTCGACCAGCTCTTCGCCGTCGCTCGATCGAAACCGGTGTCCGCCGCCGCGACCGGTGGTCACGCAGATTCCGCCAGTCGCTTCAGCGCGGCAGGGATTGCCACAGGCTGCGAACGATGCGGAAACGGTTCGGGCCTTCCTCGACCTTCGTCAGCGAGTCCCGGACAGAGTTCAGGGGACCGACCGCGTAGTCCGCCTCGCGATAGATGACGTGCAACCGCCGCTTCTCGATCTGGATGCGACTCACGACTTCGGCGATGTCACTTTCGCTCACGACGCTCCCGAGCACGTCCTCGCGGTCGCGGAAGTAGTGTCGCAGCGGTGCGCTCGAGAACGGCTCGGCAGTCCCGCTGATCGCCACTACGGCGTCGCCCGGCCGCCAGATCGCTTCGACCTCCGCGCACGCGCTGCGGTAGTCCTCGCGCAGGTTGCCGCGCTTGTGCCAAAGGCTCAGCAGCAACGCACCTGCAACGACGAAGGCCCCGAGCAGAGTTCTCACGCGCGGCCGTGGAATCGCGGCCGCGCCAAGGGCGATCATCACCGCGGTCGCAGGGGAGGCGACGAACACGTACTTGGGTTGGAAGCCGCTGTCCAGGAGCACGACTGCGGCCAGCACGCCGAGCAAGGGACCTGCGAACACGGCGAGAACGCGCAGGCTCGCGGGTTCGCGACGACGCAGGGCAGCCACGATGAAGATCCACCACAGCGCGAGCAGGACGCCGGCGACGGCATACAAGGCCGTGAGCCAGGGCTGTGGCACCGACTGGTTCTCGACCAGGATTTGCCGCGCGGGAAGCTCGACGAGCCCGCGCCAGTGAAGGATCCCTGGTCGCCCCCACGGCGCACTGCGTTGGGCGGCGAAGTTCGCGAGCAGGAACGGGCTCCACGCGGCGATGCCCGCTGCGCAAGCGACGACCAGCGCGCTCGCGCGGCGCAAGCTCGATTGCCCGGTGAGCCACAGGACCAGCGCGATCGCGCCGATCGCCGGGAACAGCATCGCGCCCATGTAGTGAGCGCCGAACGCGACTGCTTGTCCCGCAACTACGAGCGCCGCTCCAAGCAGGGTCCGGCCGCGATGCACGTGCTCCGCCCCGATCAGCGCGGCGAGCACGCCGACTTCGAGCAGCGGGTAGGCACGGAGTTCCTGGCCGTGCCAGACCTGGAATGGGGCGACAGCGAACAACGCGACGGCGGCGCGCGACGCGCTCCTGGCGACCGTGCCGGCCCACTGCGCGAAAAGCGCGAGCGCTGCGCAGGAGAGCAGCGCCGGCAGCAAGCGCAACCACACGTCGCTCTGTCCGCCGAGCTCCACCCACCAGCGAATCACGAAGTAGTACAACGGCGGATGGAAATCTCGCCGCAGCACCGCGATCGGATCGGCGGCGAGCGCTATATCGATGGATGCAAGTTCGTCGTACCACAACGAATGCACGCCGAGCCCCGTCAGTCGCAATGCGCAGCCGACGGCGATCCACAACACGATCCAGCGGTCGAACGCGGAGCGCTGGGTCACTTCGATTTCAGCTCGGGTTTCGCGTGCCACGCTTGGGATCGATCAGCGTACGAGTATGGCGCGCCCGCGGCTGGACTCGCGTGAATTCGTCTGAGGTCTGACGAAGTTTCACGCGGACAATGCCCAGAGAACGTCGTGGCCTCACCGAACCCCGCTGGGCCGAAGCGAAAACGAATCCCTCGACGTCCTATCCTCGGCCAACGACATCGCGAGCCCGCAGGCCCGGCTGATCGTAGCTCAAGCGAAACCGGTGCCCGCCGCCGCGACTTCGGGCACGATCGTGCCGAAACCGCCTGCCGAGTTGCGGCGCAAGCGCGTGGTCGCGAGCAGGCGATAGAACAGCGCACGGAACCAGGTCGGTGTCGCCACGCGGATCTCGACCGGCGTATTGGCGCCAGAGGCGAGGTTGAGCGCGAGGATCTCGAGCCCCGCGCGCTGCCAGCGAAGGAGGACGTGCGCCAGGTCGCTCTGCGGACGGGTATCGGAGTCCTGCACGAGGATCACGCGGCGAATTCCCCGCGCCGAGAGCGCATTGGCCGACGGAAAATCCTGCGGGAACACGAGCCATCGGTTGTCGAACGCCTTCGGTTTCGCGTCGCCCTTCATGCGACGCGCGTCGAGCACGAAGGCCGGCGTGGCGTCCGCGGCTAGACGAGCGGCGGCAAGTTCCTCCAGGCCCTGCTCGAGTCCCGCGCGCATCGGTCCGTTCGCGACGAGCGCGCCGATGCCCAGCGACGAATTGAACAGCGGCACCGGTCGATAGCCGTGCGCGGCGCATTCGAGCGCCGTCGCGAGGCCTTCGGGGCCCGCGAGATCGAAGACCAGCGCGGTATCGCCTGCCCGCGGCGGCACGAATCGTCCGCGAACGCGATCGCGCGCGGCCCGCCACTCCTCGTCCGCGGCGGCATCGGCGGTTCCGCAGGCGAAGAGCACGGGTTTCACCCAGCTCGACCACGCGCCCTGATCGGGCGCCCAGCGTTCGAAGAGTTCGCTCGGATTCATGGATGCACCAACACGGCCACGTCCTGCGCGCGCGAGTCGATCAAAGCCCGCCGCGCGATACGACCGTAGATCCCGGCGCGGCGGCCGTCGATCACGTAGACACCGAGACAGGGGAAAAGCGCCGCGCCGTCGTGTTCGATTGGCAGCGTCTCGAAGCGGCGCTGCGTGATCCAATGGCTCGGAAACCAGTGCGCCGATCGAGAGATCGCGCGCCATTCGCGAGGCTCGACCGCTTCGCGCATGCCCACGCCGTCGCCGACGCGGCCGAGAGCGGGCTTGACGATCCAGCGCGGATCGTCGCGCCAGGCAATCTCGCGTGGCGAGCGCGTCTCGGGCAGGAGCGCTCGCCAGGTCGCGAGCGGCGTCTCGAGCTTGTCCCAGGTCAGTGGAAAACGCTTCGACTGCACGAGCAGGGCAGCGCCTGGATTCGAGATCGGCGTGCGCGAGCCGCGGAAGAAATGCTGCCAACGCGTGCTCGCGGGCGTGTTCGGCAACCATTCGGCCGGATAGAAACGAGCCAGCACCTCGAGCGGGCCTTCGTACCAGTCCGTGCGCGCGCTCGCGCGGCCATCGCGCCAGATGACCTGCGTCGGATCGCACAGACAAGTCCGGCGTGCGCGCGTCTCGAGCGCGCGCGCGAGATGCAGCATGACCTGGCGATCGTCGGTATAGGCGCTCGCGTGCACGAGGCCGATCACGCCGCTCTCTGCCGTTGCGCGCGCAAGCGAGTCGGCTAGCGCCGCGGTCGGATCGCCGGCGAGCTCGAGCCCAAGCAACTCGGCTGCGAGCCCGCCAAGCCCCGAGGCTTCGATGTACCCACCGGGCACGTCGTTGTTGACTTCCGAAATGCGCCAGCCTTCGCTCGTCCAGTGGAAATCGAAACGCAGGACACGCGCGACTTCGGCACAAGGGCCGAGCTCGGGCGTCTCGCGCAAGGCACGTCGGATCGCGCGCGGCAGCGCGAGCCGACCGTGCAAATCCGGGCGAGCGAGCAGCTCGCGCTCGGCGCCGAGCGCTTCGCACGCGAGCTGTTCCGCGAGCTGACCGAGCTCGCTCCAGGTGTCTCGCGAAATCGCGAGGGCGAACTCCGCGAGCACGCATCCATCCTCGTATTGCGGATCCCACTTGCCGCACTCGAAGATCGTACGGCGGCGCAGTTGTGCGAAGTCTGCCGGCGAGAAACGCGGCGCGACGGCGAGCGGCGAGCTCACGGCAAGGCTCCAAGCCACACCACCCACGCAGCCGCCGCGGCGAGCAGAACGAGGCCCGGCAGTACACCGGACGCGAAGACGCTTGGTCGCAGGTTCTTGTGCGTGGGCCGCAGCGCTCGATCGAACGCGATCGCGGCCACGGCGAGCACCAGCGCCGGCCATCCGCGCGCGACGAAGTCGCTCACTGTCGCTTTCGCGGAAACCCAGTCGCCCGCGGCCGCGCGAGCGAGCACCACGGCCTCCGCGATCGTGGCGAACGCGAAACGCGCGCCGGTCGCGGTGTCGCGCTCGATCGTGATGCTCTCGCTCGCGCCTCCGATCGAGAGGCCGACGACCGCTAGCAGGAACAGAGCGCAGGTCGCCAGTCCGGAGCTGAAGAACACGACCCACCAACCGGGGCCGTCGCCGATGTTTCCACCAGCGTAGGTGAGCGCAACGGCAAATGGCAAGCCGAAGAGCGCGACCGCCGCCGCGGGATTGCGCCGCTCGACCACGTCGTCGCCCGTGCTGAGCCCGAGCCAGCCCGTGAAAAACATCGCGACGCCGATCCATGCGCCTCCGATCGCCGAATACATGAAGAGGTAGCGCCCGTCGTCGCGCACGTCGCTCGCGGACCAGAGCTTCAGGATCACGACCACGACGGCGAGCGCGAGAAGCTGGCTCCACTGCAGCGGGCCCTTCCAAGGCGTCACACCGAAAACGTGCTTGCGCGCGCGCAATCCGTGAATCCAGACCGAGCCGGTGATGAACCAGGCGATCGAGGCCATCACCGTGACGGCAATTTCGCCGTCGGACATCGGACCGTCGTAGACGAGTGCGAAAGGCGGGCTCATGACAAAAGGAAGCGTACGCCAAGATCACGTGCGCATTCCATGCTCATCACGAAGTCCCTGTCGACTGGATCGCGGCGGTCGAGTCCTCGTGGCGGGCGCGGCGAATCCGTAAGGGGAGGACAGGCTCGCTTCCACAGAGAGTGAATCGAGTGCGTTGTCATCGAGCCTAGGACTTCCAAACCCCTGACCATGCAGTGAGAGCCGGCGTCGGCGACTGACATCGGCCCTCTTCTCAACTCGGACCCACCCCATTCACGCGAGCACGTCGTTTGTGGCGTGATGGCTGCGATCGATCAGGAACAGATTCGCAGGCTCAACGCATCGGTCCACGAACATGCAGCGAAGCCCGCGAGCAGATGACCGGAGCGGCGCGCTGATACTCCGCCTGGAACGCGTCGGAACGTTCAGCGGATCGTGAGCTCGAATCCACGGCGAGAATCTCACAACCCTGACCGACGGCGGCGAATGCATAAGGAAAGACGATGCAGGCGACCACCTGCACGCCTCGAATCGCCGGCTTTCGAGCCGCGAGGAGGCGGTTGGCCTTCCTCGGCGTGAGGCCTTCGCGTCATCGTCAAGGAGATCCTGCGGGGTGTCCGAACCGGCCCCTCATCTCGCGGAACTCGCATCCTCGCGTGTGACACGTTGTTGCGCGGAGCCTAGAAGTCCTCATGAAATTCCACAGAAGGTTCTTGGGCGCGGGTTGCGGCATCCTTTTGATCTCGGGCGCGGCACGCGCGCAAGGCACGTATCCCGACCGCGTCTGGGAAGCGACCCCCTACGGCGCGGTCTACTCTCTCGTTGCCGCCGATTTCGATCGCGACGGCCGGCCCGATTTCGGAGGTACGACGTCCGACCTGACGATGGGCGTGCTGCGCTCGGCGGGTCGCGGCTTGTTCGAGCCGTTTGCGGCGCGGTCGGTGCCGTTCCAGGCCGGCTGCGCGTGCACGGCGGACTTCAATCTCGACGGCGTGCCCGACCTGGTCGCCGCCGACACGACCCGATGCTCGATCGCGCTCGGCATGCCGGATGGCTCGCTCGGCACGCCTGTGACGATCACCCAGCTGGTCGGCGCGGGTGGAATGGCCGCGGCAGACTTCGACCTCGACGGCAAGCCCGACCTTGTGCTCGCGGACCAGAGCCACGGCTCGCTCCAGATCCTGCGCGGAACCGGCGGCGTGACCTTCGGTCCGCCGCTCGCGGTAACCCTGCCTTCGAGCACGTCGCCGTACTGCGTCGCCGTCGGTGACGTGTCCGGCGACGGCATCCTGGACCTCGTTGCCGGCTACGCGGGAACCGGTGGCGGCGGCCTGGCGTGGATGCCCGGTCTCGGCGGCTTCGCGTTCGGCGCGCCGCAGGTGATCGCCGTGACGCCTGGAGTCGTGAGGGGACTCGAGCTGACGGAGCTCGACGCGAATCCCGGTCTCGACATCGCCGCGGCGGCCTCCAACGAGGAGCACGTCTACTTCAACGCCGGCGGCGGCGCTTTCGGCTTGCCGCTCGTGCTGAATACGTTTGCCTCTTCGACATGCGTCGACTCCGGCGACTTTGACGGCGACGGGCTCGCCGACCTGGTCTTCATCAACAACAATGCGGGCGGGCTCGAGCTTTTCCTCCGGCTTCCGGCCGGCGGTTTTGCGCCGAGCACGAAGACGCTGACGGACTTTCAGGTCGGAGACGTGATCGCGATCGACGTCGACGGCGATGGTGCGCTCGACATCGCGATGGCGAGCAGCGGCGGGATCCTCGTCGTCCTCGGGAACGGGGACGGGACGCTCCAATCGGTGAAGGACCTGGCATTTTCGACGTCTGCTCTCGCGGCCGCCGACATGAACGGCGACGGCGTCACGGACCTGGTGAACGCGTACTACGGTGGATCCGACGTCGAAGTGCGGCTCGGCAACGGAACCGGAGGCTTCGGTGCTCCTCTTGCCGTGGCGATCAGCGGCCGGGTGCAGGCGTTGACAATCGGCAAGCTCGACTCGGACGGCGATCAGGACGTCGCCGTCGTCACCGATTTTCCGGACAAGCTGCACATTCTGCTCGGCGACGGTCAGGGCGGGCTTGCAGAGGCTTCGCAAGTTTCGACCGGCGCCGGCCCCACCTCGCTCGCGATCGCGGACTTGAACAACGACGGACGCGCGGATGTCGCAGTCACCTCGAGCATGTCGGCGCAGGGCCCGGACGTGCGCGTGCACTTCGGGAGCGGCAACGGAGGAATGTCGCCGGCCACGACCGTCATCACGGGCGACATGCCGCGCGACGTCAAGGCGGCGAATCTCGACGGCGACGGCGACATCGATCTCGTGTGCGCCAGCCCCCTCACGAACAGCTTCTTCCGCCTGATCAACGACGGCCTTGGGCACTTCACGGTGCAGACGACGCCCGTCGGACAGCCGACGGAATGCATCGCGGCCGCGGATCTCGACGGCAACGGGACGCTCGATCTGCTCGCCGGCGGTGCGCCGAATCTGTTCGTGCTCCGCGGGACCGGCGGCGGCGCGTTCACCGGTCCGATCGCCTACCCAGGGTTCTTCCCGGGCAAGATCGCTCTCGGGGACTTCGACGGCAATGGCACGCTCGATGCCGCAGCGATCGGGGGGCGCCTCACCATCTATTCGAACGACGGCGGCGGAGGGATGGCGAACACGCGCAGCTTTCTCGCGTTCGGCACCCATTTCGCGCTGGTGACGGGCGACTTCGACGGCGACGGCAAGCTCGACTTGATCGACAGTCACGTGAGCGCCCTGCTCTACCTGAATCGTGGCGAGCTGATCCAGCCCGTGGCGTATTGCACCGCCAAGCTGAACTCGCTCGGATGCACGCCGGCGATCGGCTGGACCGGAGCGTCGAGTGCATCCGCGACGAGCGGCTTCGACGTGCACGCGGGGCTGGTGCGCAACAACAAGCCCGGTCTGATGCTTTACAGCGTCGGCGGCCGCGCCGGGGTCCCGTTCTTCGGCGGTTCCCTGTGCCTGGCTGGCCAAGTCGGGCGCTCGCCGGTGCTCATGTCCGGAGGCTCCAGCAGCGGCAACGACTGCACGGGGATCTATGCCCTCGACCTGAACGCGTTCGCGTCCGGGGCGCTCGGCGGCACCCCGCTGCCTGCTCTGAGCGCTCGAGGAACTACAGTCTGCGTCCAATTCTTCGGCCGCGACCTCGGCTTCGCTCCGCCGAACGCCACGACGCTGTCCGACGCGTTGGAATACATCGTGGGACCTTGATGCGGGGGTGTTGTCCACGCACCGTCGATGATCGCGCTGAACTGATTGTCGAGGCCGACTGCCCTGAGGTGGTTGGCCTCGATCGTTTGGACGAGTGACGCGTCGATGCCCAGCGAACGCGCATGCTCGCGCAGCGGCAACCGTGGAAGAGTAGGAGAGTTTTCGACTCCCCAAACTCTTAATGACGTCGCGAAAGTGGAAAACAGTTCCGGACTTTCGAGATTTGTTTTTCGGGGACAGGGCCAACCGCACGGGCAGCCGCGGAAGCGATCATAGGAATTCCGAGCCCTATTCAGCTCCTAATCGCACTGCTCAGCGGACCGTGACCATCGGAACGACATGTGTGAAAGGGAACCTGCTCATCCGATGCAGTCGCTGTAGATGCGCCGACGGAAAGCGTCCACGGCGAATTCATCGACACCCCGGTGACCGCTTGCGCCTCTTGACGTACAACTGAAGAGTCGTCTCCGCGGCCGCACTACCACCGAGGAAGCCCATGATCCGCTCACCGATCCTGATCACCCTCTCGTCCATCTTCCTTGCCACTCTGACGGCTCCGGCTCCCGCTCAATCCTCCTTCATCGGTTGGGGAGGGCAGGTGTTCGACGGTCGCATTCCCAGCCAGACCTTCATCAGGATCAGCAGCGGTTATCAACACACGCTCGCCATGCGGCCCGATGGCACGGCCGTCGGCTGGGGAGTGAACACGTACGGCCTGTGCGACGTCCCCGTTCTGCTTCCCGGTCTGAGCTTCGCCGACATCTCGACATCGGACCGCCACGTCGCCGCGGTCCTGAGCGACGGATCCGTGATCGCCTGGGGCAACAACTCGAGTGGCGCCTGCACTGTCCCGGCCTTGCCCGCAGGTCTGACTGCCGTCGAAGTCGCCTGCGGCGGCGATGGTTCCTCTGCGCACACGGTGATCCGCCTCAGCGATGGGACGCTCATGGCTTGGGGCAGTTCCTTCGAGGGACAGCTCGCCCTGCCGACGCTTCAACCCGGCCAGCAGTTCGTCAAGATCACGGCGGGGGGCGTCCATACTTCGGGGCTCGTGAACGACGGCACGATCTACACCTGGGGCGACAACCACTTCGGCCAGTGCAATGTCCCGCTGCCTGCGCCGGGACTCGTGTACACCGACGTTTCGGCGGGCCAATACCACACGCTCGCGTTGCGAAGCGATGGCTCCGTGTTCGCTTACGGGAGGAATGTGAGCGGCGAGTGCAACGTCCCCACCCTGCCGGCAGGACTCACCTATACGTCCATTTCCGCGGGGCACTATCATTCCACGGCGGTGCGGAGCGACGGGGCGATCGTCGCATGGGGCTATGGCGCTGATGGGCAATGCCAGGTTCCCTCACCGCCCCCGGGCTTGAGCTGGACACGTGTGACCGCGGGTGGACGGTTCACCTCCGGGGTGCGGAGCGACGGCAGGCTCATCGAGTTCGGCAAGGGGCCCAACATGCCCGTCTTCGCCGACGGGGTCGACGCAGTCGAGGTCGCTCCGGGCCTGGTTCACAACGTTGCGCGCGGCAGCGATGGCTCGATCGCCTACTGGGACACCACGAGCTTCTCTCCGTTCTTGCTGACGCCACCTGCCGGTAGATCGTGCGTTCAGATCAGCTCGGCTGGCCAGGCGCCTGGGTTCTTGCTGATGCGTCTCGACGACGGGTCGGTGATCGCGGGAGGGTTCTATGACTTTCATGGAGTGCAGCTCGTGCCCGCGCTTCCCGTCGGCGTGCGGTACGTGGACGTCGAGGCCAGCTTCCATCACTCCATCGCTCTTCGCAGCGACGGGACGGCCGTCGCGTGGGGACAGAACAATTTCGGCCAGTGCAATCTTCCCGCGCTGCCCGCGGGCATGACCTACGTCGACGCTTCCGTAGGCCAATTCTCCACGCTCGTGCTGCGCAGCGACGGAGTCCTGTTGGGCTGCGGCGCCCCTCAGGGTGGCATCCTCAATGTGCCGACGCTTCCCGCGGGAGTGACGTACACCTCGATCGACGCCGGCTTCTATCACGCCGTTGCGATGTGTAGCGATGGGTCCGTCCAGATGTGGGGAGACAATCTTTCCGGCCAGTGCACCGCGCCTGCGCTTCCGAACGGGATGGCCTACACCGAGGTCGTCGCGGGAAGCTACACCACGCTCGCACGCCGCAGCGATGGAGCGCTGATCGGGTTCGGGGAAGTTTCCGGGGTGAGGATGCCTCTCGCAGGTTCCTCGTTCGCCGAGATCGAGAACGTGGGCAATGTCTTCGTCGCGCGCCTGGAGGGAGCGGTTCCGCTTCCCGTCAGCTACTGCACGGCGAAGCTGAACGCGCTCGGCTGCTTGCCGTCGATGCGTTGGAACGGGATCCCGAGTGCGAGCGCCGGAAGCGGCTTCACGATCCAGTGCGTGAACGCGCGCAACCAGAAGCCCGGGCTGCTGCTTTACAGCTTGACCGGCCAGGCGACGTTCCCGGCGCACGGCGCAATCCTTTGCGTCAATGCGCCCATACGGCGCGCGCTGGGGGTGAGCTCGGGAGGCAGCGCGTCGGGAGACGACTGCAGCGGAATTCTCGCGACCGATTTCAATGCCTTCGCGGTCGGTGCGCTCGGCGGGAATCCGTCCCTGGCGCTGCAGGTCCCCGGCACCGTCGTCGACGCGCAGTATTGGGGCCGGGACCCGGGCTTCGCAGCGCCGAACAACTCGATGCTCAGCAACGGGCTCCACTTCATCCTTGGCAATTGAGCGCCGGCATTATCGGAGAGATTTCACCCTGGTGAGCCCTGCTTCCCCGCGAAGCACGAATCGCAGCGACTCTCTGGGTCGCTGCGATCGCGTCACCTCGACCGGGACCGAGAAGTTACTTCTGCTTCGGCTTGTCGACCGGAGGATGCTCGCCCGGCTTGTCGGAACGACGGGGATGTTCGACGGTCCGTCGTCCATCGAATCGAATCGCTTTGATCGCGCGCAAGAAAAATAGCATGTGCCTGTTGGGCCGCGAATTCGGGCAGTGCTCGGAGCATGCGGACCGCTCGGCAACACCGGTGTGCAAGCCGCAAACGCGAGGCAAGTCATTCCGAGCTGTAGCCAGGTGGCCTCAAACCTTCTTCTGTTGTCTGACGAGCCAGCTCCTTGCTCTTCGGTCACCGAGAGCTGCTGCCCGCCGCATGTACCTCGTCGCGACGACCAGGTTGCCCGCAACGACGTGACCATCCCCGAGGTGATAAAGCGCTCTGCGATCTTTCGGCGCAGCACGTCGAAGCCAATAAAGCGCAAGCTTCCGATTGCGTCTGATTCCCTCGCCAAACCTGTACATGATTCCCAGGTCACACTGAGCCTGATGATCTCCCTTCAAGGCGGCTTTGCGATAAAGCCTGGCTGCCTTCAGTAGGTCTTTCCTTACCCCCTTGCCGGAGAAGTAGCACGTCGCAAGATTGCAGGTTGCGATGACATGTCCCTTCTCGGCGGCTCGTGAATAGTAATGGACGGCCCTCTTGCGGTTGACCGGAACGCCACGACCGACCCCATACAGAAACCCGAGCCTGCACTGGCTTTCTGGATCTCCAGCGGGCGCATCGACCTTCAGTTTCCCGACAGAAACTGTCTCGATCGCGTCGCCGAAGTAGAGGCGCACTTTGTCCCTCTTCGCTTTTGATTTGTTCGCCACAGTTATGGCTGGAAGGGAAATCGTTCCCGGATCCGATTGACCAAGGTAGCACGAGGATCGGACTCTCGAGTCCTGACCCTGAAGTGACGGCTTCCTCGGCGATGCTCCTGGACGATGCGACTGGTTCGAAAGCGATGCCGAGTTCAGAGCGTCGGATCGGAAGTGACGGCTCACTTGCTGGATCGCGGCGTTTCGTCATAGGCCCGGCTTCAACGAGTATTCTCCGAACGTTCTTTTCCTCGGTCACGTGAAAGCGGAGCGCCTCCTGGACGCCGTGTTCTCCGTGCACTTCCTTGAGCGCGTTCGCGCAGACTGGCTACTCGCGGCGTCCCTGCATGGCCAGCACGACCGTGGTGTCGATACCGAGCCAGATACCGAGCCAGGCTCGATTCCGACATCGCCGAATTTCGCGCGCGCGAAGCGCGCGCGAGATTCGGCGATGTCGGAATCGAGCCTGGCTCGGTATCGACAATAGGTCGAACGTGCGAAGGCAAGGCATGTGCAGCGCGCTCGCCAGTCACCGGCCGAATCCCGGAGTCCAGGGCATAATGGCAGGGCTGGCCGGCTCGTACCCGGGTGCGACGCGATTTTCGCCCTTCTGCGGCGAATCCCGGAAAAACGGCGCCCACTCGGTAACGCGCTCACCAGCTCCCGGATGACCTTTGTGGTCCCCGGCGGCATGTCGCCCGCGTCCGGCGCTCCCTCCAGTCAGACACCGATCCACTCACCATGAAACTGCACGCTCTGGCCTACCTCCTGTTCGCATCCGTCGCTTCAACCTCGGCTCAGGCCCAGAGCACGTTCGTCGCGCTCAAGAACGGAGACGTGATCCCGGGCTACGGAACGGTGAACGGCATTTCCTTCAACGACCTTCCCGTGGAAATCGCCGACGACGGCACGTGGTCGTACATGGCCACCTTGACCACGCCCCAGGGAAACAAAGGCGTGCTCCTCCGCGGTGGAGTCGTGTATTCGGCGCAGGGCGGTCCGACGCCGGGCATCCCGGCCTCCACCATCGGCGGCATCGGCTTCGCTTCCATCGATTCGCGCGGCGAGATCGTGGCCGACCTCGCGTTCTCCAAGCCCAACAACAACGGCGAAGGCATTTTTCGAGGTGGCCACGTGATCGTGCAGCGCGATCAAGTGGTCGTTGCGGCAGGTTGGCCGGCGAACACGACGTATGCCGACCTCAACGGAGTGGAACTCTCACGCTCGAACCAGATCCTGCTCGCCGGGCAGTGCGCACCCGGGGGCAATCCACAGGTCAGCGGATTCCTCTCCGTGCTCTCGCTCGACGCGCAGAACAACCTGTCGGGAGAGAGCCTCGTCGCGCGCACCGGTGCGCAACTCGCGGGTCAACCAGCCGCAATCTATTCGCTTTCGAGTTGGCCGGGTCAGCAGTCGATCAACACCGCTGGGCAGGTGATCTACAGCGCAGGCCTGCTACCGTCCGGTCCGGGCGCCGACGGAGCGGTGATGTTGTGGAACAATGGCACGAGCAGCGTGCTCGCACGCGACGGGCAGCCGTCGGCCGTCGCCGGCATGACGTGGCTCGGCTCGAGCTCCGCCCAGTGCGCGATCGGCGACAACCACTGGGCATTTCTCGGCGGTCTCAACGACTTCCGCACGGTGATCGTCAGGGACGGCGCTGCATTCAAGGTCAAGGGTCAGCCGTTCGCGCTCTCCGGCGCAGGTGGCGAGATCCTCGGGTACATCACCTTCAGCAATCGCTGCATGAGCGCGAGCGGCGCGCTCGCCTGGTATGCCGGAACCATTCCGTCCCACAGCGGCAACGAAGGCGTTTTCGTCGATAACCAGCTCGTTTTCCAGAAGGACGTCACGCCGGTCGGCGGCACGACCGCGAATCAGATGATGCAGAGCGCGGGCTCGCTCGCGATCAGCCCCAACGGCCGCTTCGTGGCCCTGAAGTGCTCGCTCGCCCCGAACGTCACCTATGCGATCGTCATCGTCGATCGCTTCGGCGGCGCGACGACGGAGTGCGCGGGCGACGGCAGCGGCACAGCCTGCCCCTGCGGCAACTTCGGAGCGCAAGGCCACGGCTGCGCCAACTCGGCGAATGCGGCCGGGGCCTTGCTGAGCGCGAGCGGCGTCGCGAGCGTCTCGAACGATTCGCTCGTGCTGACTTCGAGCAGCATGCCGAACACTCCGGTGATCTTCCTGCAAGGCCTCGCCGCGCAGAACGCCGGTGCGGGCGTGGTCTTCGGCGACGGTCTACTGTGCACGACCAGCCCGACGATCCGCCTCGGCGCGAAAGTCGCGAGCGGCGGAACTGCGCAGTACCCCGGCTTGGGCAACACGAGCATTTCCGTCCGCGGCCAAGTGCCTGCGATCGGCGGCACGCGCATCTACCAGGCGTGGTTCCGCGACAACGCGGCGTTTTGCACCGCGAGCCACTTCAACGTGAGCAACGCGATCAGCGTGCTGTGGATGCCTTAGATGCTGTCGGTACGGAGCCAGGCTCGATTCCGACACACGTCAGTCGTCGATCGGCAAGATCTCGACCCTTACTTCCCGTGCGAGTCAAGGTAGTTCGCGAGGCCGATCGTCGGGTAGTCGCCCTCGACGAATTGCTTGACGATGCGCCCCGTGCTCCCTGACAGCACGATCACTATTCCATCGCCGTAGCCTCCAGTCGTGGAGTAATGAACTTTGCCCGTGATCACTTCGTTCACGCCATCGCCGTCGAGGTCCCCCAGCCTGTCGACCGACGTCGCATCTTCATCGACGACGTCCGGTGCTGTCCACAACAGCGAGCCGTTCGCGCCGGAGTAGCACGTCAACGAAGATTGTGGGAACTCCGTCTGCGCAACCAGCAGGTCCTCACAAGCATCGCGGTTCAGATCGCCACAGGTGTAGTAGTCGCGCTGGCCGGACCAGATGAACTCCTGCTTGCTCAGGTCGATGGCGGTCCGCTTGTCGAGCCGCGGGCCCGAGAACAGAAGAATCTCGGATCTCTCCGCTCCGATATTTGGCCAAACGACCGCGAGATCTCTTCGACCATCGCCGTCGAAGTCCGCCGCCAGATGGGTCATCCTCGCCGTCTGGTGCTTTCCGCGAGGATTCCCCATCGGCAAGAGAGCGAGCACGGTGTGCGAGGCACCTGACAGGATCGCAAGCTCGGAGTCCCAATCTCTGGGTTCTCGATAGAGGTCGACGACTCCGTCGCCATCGAAGTCCAGATCGAGCGAGCAGTCTCTCTTCGAGGAAGACTCTTCAGCCATCGACTTCCAGCTCGTCGTGTCGAAGAAGCGCGTCATTCCACCCTCGCTGACCGCAAGCCGTGCCGTATTCGAGTTCCCCGAAGTCCGCATCGCACTCACGCTGAATCCGAACTCGCCGTCGTGCCGTGTGCCGGCGATCGAGTGCAGGAGACGGCCGTGCTTCGCGCCAATGATCAATACCGCCCCCGTCCGACCCGCATCCGTCCATGCGGCCGGGGCCCCGATCGCGATTTCCTCTTCGCCATCTCCGTTGTTGTCGCCGAGGTTGGCGATGGAAAGGCCGAACAGGGAGCAGTCGGGATCCCAGCGCTGCGATACCAAGGCCGGGGGACTGGGAGGATCCTTCTCTGACTTCCTGGGCTTCGATTTGCCCTCGATCCTTCGCTGCCAATTGGGATGGATGGTCTTCAACGTGGCGCCAGTTCTTCCCGAGAGCAGAGACACGCGCCCCGGCGGCCCCTTGTGTTCATCGTCAGGCGAAAACCGCACCTTCCCGCAGATCACGTCAGCGATTCCGTCGTCGTCGAGGTCCTTCACGCGATCGATCGAAGTCCATTCGGCGCCGCCCACGCCGGGCACTTCCCAGATGGGCTTGCCGTTTGTTCCCGAATGACAGATCAACGCTTCCCTTCCCCCGGCGGCGCACGGGATCAGGACGTCCTCGGATCCGTCGCCGTCGACGTCGCCCAGATTGCAGATGACCTTGTGGAAGGCGAGCGCGCCTCGACGTGGAAGCGGTGGACCGTGCGCGAGGAGGTTGTGGCTTTCGAACCTCGAGCCGTTGAAGGCGAGCAGCTGACTCGCACTCGCGGCGATGTCCGACCAATAGAGCAGCAAGTCGGAGCGACCGTCGCCATCGACGTCAGCGGCCGTCGTGGCGAAGGACCAAGGCCGCGGAGCCGGCGCGTCCGTCAAGGAAAGCCGAGTCAGGACTTTCTTGGACTTCGCTGAAAGGAACTCGATGTCCGTGTCGAAGCCCTTGGGCAAGCGATAGAAATCGAAGTAGCCGTCACCGTCCAGGTCGACATCGATCAACCGGGCGTTCGCAGGAAGCGCCGAGCCTTCGATGGGCCGCCCAGTCGCACCACTGAGCAGTTCCACGACAGCCGGCGCGCGGGCGGCGGTCACTACGAGTTCCCGAATGCCATCTCCGTCCGAGTCGTGCTGCACACCTTGGACGCTCTTGACTCCAGCGAGCTCGAACACGATCGCTCCGGTCGTTGGATCGATGATCACGGCTGGATTGCGTTGGGACACACCGAGGCCATCGATCGCGAGCAAGGGCGTGGTGGCTTTCGGATTCAGGCGCAAGGCTCGCAGGCTCAAGCCGAAGAGATCGACGCCTACGGGCCCCGGAATCGTCCTCACGAGACGACCGCTGGGAATGCTGATGATGAACGCTGCGCCCGCGGACACTCCCGCGAACCCGGCCCTCGGAGATCCAACTGCGACTTCCTCCTCACCGTCACCGTCGAGATCGCCAAGGTTGGCGACGGCGACTCCGAAGAGAACCTCCTCCGGAGCAAGCCAGACGTCATGTTCATTGACGAAGCGGGTCGGCCCAGTCGCGCTTTGTGCCTGGAGAGAGTCTTGCAAGTTGCCTGCGACGAGCAGGAGCAGCCAGATCAGAGGAGTCCTTCGTTCCCGCGCATCCATGGTGTGACCGGGGCTTTGGCTTCAGGGTTCGTGGACCTCGCAGGTGGTTAACCCGGGACCATGCCGCGCAACAAGGAATCATGCATTGCATGAAGCGTGGAGTCAGGCGAACGGGCGTCGAGCTGACCACTCGGAATAGGGCGCTGAACCATGACGTCTCCGGTCCGGCAGTGACGGCGCGCTTGCTGAAACGCAGCGTTCGCCATAGCTTCAGACTTGGCCGCAGGACGCGGGCCAAGAGGACATGAATCACAAAGCAGTTCTATTCCTCACCGGTCTCGCGCTGTCGTCTGCGCTCGCGACGACTGCCGGCGCAACCGCCCAAGCTCAATGGCCGGTGAAACTCGGCGAGACCTCGTCGATCTTCGTGCCACCCACATTCGGCGACATCGACGGCGATGGCATCGCCGAGGTGATCACTGTCGTGGCCAACCCGCTGTCCGCAGGCGTCACGCGGCAAGGCATCTACGCCTATCGACAGGACGGGAGCGAAGTGCTCGATGGCGATGGCGATCCATTGACCGATGGCGTCTTCAAGCGCCTGACCATGCCGCCGGGACACACGCGCCAGCCGGTGACGCTGGGAGAGCTGAACTCCAACCCCGGATTCGAGATCTTCTACTACGGCAAGAATACGATCGAAGCCGTGCAAGGCGACGGCAGCGACGTGCCGGGTTGGCCGCTGCAATTCGCGAACACCTTCGATTCACTCTATGCGCCGATCGTGATCGCGGATGTGGACCGCGACGGCTTCGACGATGTGATCTTCACGTCGGGCTACGACACCCAGAGCCAGATCTCGAAGCTTCACGTCGTCGACCGGCATGGCGTTGCGCTTCCCGGCTGGCCGGTGCAGATCCCGCGCGCGGCTTTTGGCGTGACGGTGCACGTGGCGGTCGTGGGGGACTTCGCCGGCGCAAGCGGGCTGGAGATCGTGGTCGGGTCGAATCCGACCACGCTGCCGAGCGGCATCTGCTGCGTCGATTCTGGCGGGGCGTTGCTGTGGAGCTACCCGGTGGCTGCACACGATCTGGTGGCGGGAGACATGACGCGCGATGGCCGGCTGGATCTGGTGGCGGTCGAGGTGCCGCGGGTCGAGCTCGGGAGGTGGGTGACGGGTGTGGTCGTGTTGAACGGCGACGGCAGGGTGATCGCCGAGCAGAAGCTCGACCTTGGCCTTAGGCGCGATGAGCACTCTTTCCAGACCATCAACAACGTTCCCAATGTCGAGGTCGAGCGGCAGACGAACGCCTACATCGGAGCGCATCCCTTCAACGAGAATCCCCCGGACGTCCTTTTCCTGGGCCACGTGAATCAGGATCGCTTCCTGGATGCCGTTTTCTCCGTGCGCTTCATGGACATGGAGACCTACGGGCTGGGCGGCATCGAGTTCCAGTATCCGACGGTGTTCGCCAACGAAGGCCACACCTATGCGCTCGATCCGACGCATCAGCAAATCGTGCTCGACGTCGCGCACTCCTATGTCACGGGCGCGCAGATCTCGTGGATGGACAAGTTCGTCAGCGCCGATCGGCTCGTGGATCTCGACGGCGACAAATTCCAAGAGGTCGTCACGTCGGAAATCGACTACCTGATTCCTGGAGTGAGCGAAGTCACGCTGCGTTTCTGGGATCACCACGGTCAAGAGCTGCTCTCGGACGTGACGCGCTCCACCACGCCGGAAACTGGTTTCGTTCTCGAGCCTGTGCTGCGCAGAGCGACATTCGGCGAGCTCGCCCACGGCGGAAGGTTGGACTTCGCGTTGAACATGCGGCGAGGCGAGTTGCATCGCAAGCGAGCCAGCTTTGGGGCGACTGGTCCCGCAAGATCCTCGGGAGAATGGCCGGTCTACCGGCAGAACAACCAGCGCACCGGCGTACAGAGCGCCCGCTATTGACTGCGGATCTCCGCCCTCAGCCTTCTGCACCGCGACCCATTTCCACGCAAGTAACGCGATGAGCGCTCTCTCGTCTTTCTTGCGGCGATCAGCGATCAACTTGCGCCGCCCAGCGCAGTGAGTGCAGCGCAAGACTCCGCAGTCCGCCGAGCGAGGATCAGCCGTCGATCGGCAGGATCTCGATCCGCGTCGGCAGCTCGCCCTTGTTGTTCCCGCCGACCGCGATGAGGGTGTTGCCGACACCCGGCAGCAGGCGATGCGAGATGCGCGATTCGTTCAGGCGTCCCGCGACGATCCACGCATCGCCGCGATCGCTCAGGCGGAACAAGTATCCCGACGCGCCGCTGTAGAAGAGGGCCTTTCCAGCGACGCAAGCGGACGGTGCGAAGCCTTCGACCTTGTCGGCGCCCGGGAGCTCTGGCCCGACGGTCCATGCATTCGTCTGCGGGTCGTATACGTCGACGCGGCGCTGGACTTCATCGTCGGAGTCGAGTCCGCCGAGCGCGTAGAGCTTGCCATTGGCCGTCGCCAGCGCGATCGCGCGCCTCTCGAACGGTTGCGCGATCGTGCGCCAGCCCTTCTCGGGCTGATCGAGGTCGAAGGCGAGCGCGGTGTCGCAATACTCCGATTCTTCACCGGCGCCCTTCAAGATCCAGCCGCCGACGACGAACAGCGTTCGTCCCGCAACGATCGAATCGTGCGTTGAGCGAGGCCCGGGCATCGGCGCAAGATCGGTCCAGGTGCGCGACTGGGGATCGAAGCGCGCGAATTCCGCGATCGACCGCGTGTCCTGCTTTGCATCCGTTGCATTCAGAGCCGACATCCCGCCCGTGCGGTAGAGGAAGCGACCGTCGGACACGAGCGCGACGCCTTGGAGATCGCGGGTCATCGGCAGCTCCTCCCAAGTCGAGCCGTCCTTCAGATTCAGACGACGGAAGTGCTTCGAGGTCGTCTCCGCGTTGTAGTTGTGCATGCGTCCCAAGTGACCGCCGTAGACGTAGAGCCAGTCGCCCTGCACCGCGCCGCCGAAGCTCGTGACCGCGGGCTCGAGCGACATCGCGGACTCCTTCGCAACCGGGGCGACTCCGCCCGCGCGAAACGTCAGCGTCGCGTAGTAGCGCGTCTCGGAAAACGTCGTGTCGCCCAGCACGCCCGGTGTCGCGTCGTTCCAATTCGCCCAGATGCCGGTCGTTCCTTCGGCGAGCCCGGGAACCTCGACGAGACCCTGCTCGTTCGCATGCATCTCGACCGGTTCACCCTCCTCCGGGTAGGCCATGATTCGCGCGTTCGCGACGGGCTTCGAATCGAACGTCACTTCGACGACGCGTTTGCCATCCCTGTCGACGAGGCGAGCACGCAGACCACCGAGAGCTTTCTCCGACGATGCATCGAGTCCGGTCTGCGCACGCGCCGTGTAGACGAGGTGATGGCTGCTGCCGCCCTTCGTTCGTATGCCCATGTCGCGGCTCGCGTCGACCATGGGCGGCAAGCGGCCCGACCACGTGGCTTCGAGCGCATCGGTTCCGGCCTTCAGCGGCAAGGCGTGCTTGCCGACGAAGGCTTCTGCGCCGTCGACGAACTTCAACATCGATTCGCCGCCGGGCTCGGGCTCTTCGTTCAAGAACACGAGAACTCTCGCGCTGGAGGTGCCGTGCGCCGATCGGGTCTCGACCGTGATCCAAAGGAAGTGCGCGGAGGCCACGCCGCTCACGACGAAGAACAGAACCGTGCCGAGTGCGGCTCGGAGTGCCTGACGCATGCTCATGAATGCTGATCCTTGATTCCTGCTGGGCCTGACCGTCGAGAGTAGGCATGGGCCTGCCCGGTGACTCTGCCTTGCGACAGGATAGCGGTGTTCGCGGGTTCTGTGGAGCCGACTTTGAACCGCAGGAGTTTTTCGGCGTTCCGAGGTTTGCGTTCACTCCGTCGCTCAGCTCGCTAGCGTAGCGGTCATCTCGCGGGTCATGGAAACCATGGCCGCGCTCGTCGATCGCGGTCTCGCGCTCCCTGCGCCGAATGCACGATCGACTCAGGGCGCTTGCGGCGGGGTAGCGTCGCGCAATGCCTCGATCTCGCGCAGCACGCTCGCGACCCAGTGTTCCCAGACGCGCTCGCCCTTCTCGCGCGTCGCGAGCCTGGCGTCGCCGAAGACACCGGTCGGCGAATAGGTTGCGCTCGTGTTGCCCGGATCGCGCGTGAGACCCGTGCCGCGCTTCTCCTGTCCGTCGCAGACCGCGTTGGGCATGTCGACCGTTTCCGGCGCACAGACGAGCATCAGAGAAGTCTCGATCTCGTCGGCGTGCGAGCCGACGGTCTGCTGCGCGACCTCCTTCACGATCGGCGCGAGCACCTCGGAGACGTTGGTCCAACGCATCAGGATGCCGAGCTTGGCGAGCTCTTCCTCGGCCGCTTTCAGCGGGATGCGGGTCGAGACGCCCGTGTTGAGCACGTAGAAGCGCCGGGGACCGTAGCGGGCGAGGCTGGTGCAGACGTCGATGACGATGTCGCGCGCGGTCTCGAGTCTCAAATAGGTGGTGCCCGGGTACTCGACGAGCGTCGGGTAATAGGAGTAGTTGATCGTCGGCGCGACGACGACGTCGGCGGCAGCGAGCACGCGCTCCTGCAAATAATTCGCGAGGAGCAAGTCGTTCTCGAGCAGGAGATGCGGCCCGTGTTCCTTCGACGCGGCACCGAGCGGGATCACGACGACCGTCTCGGGGCGAAGCGCTTTCTCCGCTTCGATCCAGGTCAGCTGCTGGAGCAGGACACCCCGGTGTGCGGAGGCCGCGGGTGAAGGCCTGCTGGTCGTCGTGCACGACGAAGCTCCGAGCAGGAGGAGTGCGCAGAGGATGCTCGAGTAGTTCATGAAGCTGAGCGCCGCGAACTCAGCTCCCGTCCGGATCAGTCGGCAGCTGCACGTGGCATGCACATCGTAGGAATGTGCGCCGCGCGGCAGCAAGCCATGTGAAATGCCGCGGCCCGCAACCGAGAGCGCGGCCGTTTCAGCCCTATCGCCCTACCGCTTCGCGCTCGACTTGTTGAGCTGATCGACCGCCGCCTGCACCTTGGCGTCGCAGGCCACCGCGCGCTCGACCAGTTGATCGTAAGCGGCTTCGATTTCCGGTTCCTGGATCGAGATGCTGCCGTCCTCGAGAACTTGGATCCCCGCGCGATTCTTCTCGATGAAATCGATCAGCGCGCCATAGGACTTCGCGGTCTCCAGATGGGCCTCGTACGCGCGGCCACTGAGCTGCCAGGATCCCTTGAACCCGAGCATGAACTGCTCGGCGCCTTGCTTGTCGATACCGGTGTATTGGAGCTCGGCCTCCACCACCCCGGGCAGCTTGGCGTGGCTTGCGGAAGCCCCCTTGGCGGCAATCTCGTATTGTTGGGCCGCTTTCCGCTGCCAGGCAAAGTCGTCGGAGGCGAGCATCCGCTCCACGTCCATGAAGCGCTCCGAGGAAACGGTCTCCAACGCCTCGATCAGTCGCAGCTCGGGCTTGCGCATCACGGTGGTGACGGACTGGATCACTCGCGCGAACGACTGGGTCTTCGTGTTGTCGGACGCTTGCAGCCGCGCGACGGCCTCGTCCGTCCGCTTCATATGGCGTTGCGCAGCCTCGGGGCCGACGTCGGTGTCAGAAGTATCCGCGGCAAGGCCATCGCGGATCACTTTCAGCTCCTTGCCGATCTCCTGCGAGGCCCGCGCATTGTCGAGCCCGCGGACGACTCCGAACCCGAAAGCGCACACCATGAACGCCCCCAGCACGGAAGCGGAGATCCGGGCGAAGCGGCCACCGTCCTTGTACGCGAACCAGCAACCCGCGGCGAGCAGGCAAACCGGGACGGACAAGGCGCCCAGTTTTCGCGCGAGGGGCTCCATCTCGGCGATCGTGCGTGAAATGGAGAAGCAGCTCAGAAGGAAGAGCCCGAGTAGAACGGTAGCTCGAATGCGCGGACGCGGACGCGGCGTGGAACGGGATGAATCCATGGTGCTTGGGGGCAAGGGTTCCGCGGGTCATCGGAGAGCCCCGGCACCGGAACTGAAAGAAATCAGGATTCCGTGGGCGGTCGCATCGCGTGCCGCGCGCCGAGGCGCTGGCTGCCTTCGCCGGATGCCGCCGTGGATCGCGAGACCGCTGAAATGCCAGCGGCCGGGGATTGCCCCGGCCGCTGGCCATGCGCTCGAGAGAGCGCGATCAACTCCACGCCCAGGCCCTGCCTGGCGCGATCACGAGCAGATTGTGAACTCCAATCCGTTCGACAACGTCGCGTTGCTCGGGGGCAGGAATCCATTGTCGCGACCCCAGTACTGCGAGTCGACGATCGTGCCCGGGACGAGCAGGAACGGCGCCGGATTGCCGCCGAGTCCGCCGACCGCAAAGGCATTCATGTCGATCGAGTAGACGCCCGAGCAATCGTTCGGCGGAGGATTGCCGTGGGAGTTCAGTGCGATCGAGCGTTTGATCGGCGAATTGATGCAGCGCAGCCCGCCGCTGAACGGCGCGGCGGCGCGACCGTTGTTGGAGTAGATCAACAGACCCGGCTTGTTGTTGATGACGTTGGTGGCCGAGATCGTGAAGCCACTGCCCGCGGACGCGCTCGACGTGCCGCTCGAGCCGATCGACGGCAGGCAGCCGAGCGAATTCGGCTTCGCGGTGCAATACGTGACGCTGCCGGTGCAAGCGCTCTCGCGGCGCGCCAGAGCGTGCAGCCCACCCGCGGCGATCTCGACATAGGAAAAACCGGCGGGGAGCGCGGGGACGTTGCACTGACCACTGTCATTGCGTCCCCAGGCCACGACCGTCCCGTCGCTGAGCCGCGCGGCGGAGTAGTCCATGCCCGCGGAGATCTCGACGTAGGTGAGGCCGACCGGCGGCGCGGGCACAGTGCACTGGCCGAAATCGTTCCTGCCCACCGCCACGACCGAACCGTCGCTGCGCAGCGCGACGCTGTGATCCGCGCCCGCCGCCACGCCGGTGTACGTGAGGCCGACGGGGAGCGCCGGCAGACTGCACTTCCCGAAGTTCGTGTCGCCCCAGGCCGCGATCGCCCCGTCGCTGCGAAGCGCGAGATTGTGGAGCCCACCCGCCGCGACATCGAGATACGTGACGCCGCCGGGGAGCACGGGCACGTTGAGTTGGCCGTAACCATTCCATCCGAAGGCCACGACCGTCCCGTTGCTGCGCAACGCTGCGCTGTGGTACCAACTCGCCGAGACTTCCGTGTAGGTGAGCCCACCCGGGAGCGCGGGTAGATTGCACTGCCCCTCGATGTTGCGCCCCCAGCCCAGGGCCGATCCGTCGCTGCGCAGCGCGAGGGTGTGGTAATAGCCCGCGGAGATTTCGGTATAGGAAAGGCCGACGGGGAGCACGGGCACGTTGCACTGGCCTTCGCCGTTGCCCCCGAACGCCACGGCCGATCCGTCGCTGCGCACCGCGGCACTGTGGACGTAGCCCCCAGTCACGTGCACGTAGGAGAGACCGGGAGGCAGCGCGGGCGGAGTGCCCTGGCCGTTGCCGTTGGCTCCCCAGCCCACGACCCCAGACTGCGCGCTCGCTCCGGTGCCGAGACTGGCAAGGACGAGCGTGGTCGTGAGCAGGGACAGGAATGAGCGCTGGAGCTTGCGGATCGCGACAGGTTTCCCTCTGCGCAGCGGAATCGAGCGGGATGCGGATCGTTGCGGGGACATGGTGGATTCCGAGTGAGCGGAAGGAAGGGCGTGGTAGCCGACCAGTGGCCGGCATCCCTTACCAGATCGGGAGGCCTGCCAATGCGTTACTCGAAAACTCGCAACCGGTGAGGCGTGACCGCTGAGCCGCGCAGCACTCACGGTCGCCGCCGCGAGATCGGCTGCAGTTTCTGGCGGATTCCCGTGCGGCCGGGCCTTGCCGTTCCAAGCTCGAATAGGATCGCGAACCGGGCCCCGGCGCGGTCCTTTCGGGTTGCGGGGCTCTGTCTCCCATCCGGGCCACGGACGTCCAATGTACTGCTCTCGAGCGAAGAGGACTCGCGCCATGAACCTGTCGAAACTCCTGACCTTCGCCGCCCGGGCCGCCTTCCTGCTGTGCTCGAGCTCGATGGCTCTGGCCGACGTCATCTACGTCTCGGCCAACGGCAATGGACAGTACACCGCGATCCAACCGGCGATCGATGCGGCGCAGGACAGCGACGTGCTCCTGGTTCGCAGCGGAACGTATTCGGCATTCACGCTGAGCAATCGCGCGCTGTGGATCGTCGCGGACGTCGGAGCAGTCGTCAAAGTCAACGGAACGGTGATCGTGCAGAACGTCGCGGCGAGCAAGTCCTGCCTCCTGTCCGGGATGCAAGTCACGGCGGTCAGCGCCGGCCTCGTCGGCCAGCCCGCCATCAGGATCCAGAACAATGCCGGCAACGTGCGTCTGCAAGGCTGCACGCTGAAAGGGGGCGACGGCAGCTTTTCGGTCCAAGGCTTTCCCGGAGGCGTCGGCGCGGATGTCCTGAACAGTGTCAAGGTCGCCTTTACCAGCAGCTCTTCGACAGGCGGCAACGGCGGCGGAATCTCGCTCTGCTGCAGCCCGGGCGGTAGGGGTGGCGACGGCCTCACCGCGCAAGGCTCGATCGTTGCGCTCTACGACTGCACGTTGAAAGGCGGCGTCGGCGGATTGGCGGATTACATCTTTCCCACCGACCGCGCGGGGGACGGCGGCGACGGTTGTCACGTGTACGACTTCGGCATCCTCGCTTCGGGCAGTCAGTTCCAAGGCGGGATGGGGGGAGGTGGTTCCACGATCCCCGGGAACGGTGGCGCCGGACTGCGTGTGGAAAGTGGGCAAGCACAATTGATTGGCGACACTTTCGCGGGCGGGCTGGGCGGCTGGGGATATTACGGAAACCACGGAGGGACCGGGCCGCCTCAGACCGGCCCTGGCGTGCTCAATCTGTTCACGGGCGCCGCGCGCAAGTTGACGACGCGCACGATCGTGGCCGAGAACGGCCCGCTTCAGCTCGATCTCGCCGGAGAGCCGGGTGACAAGTTCTGGCTGTTCCAATCGGCGTCTCCGGGCTTCGTCTACTCGCCCGCGCGAGCTGGAGTCCTGCTGGTCGCGCTGCCTGCCTTGTCCTCCCTTCTTCCGCACGGGACCTTGCCACCGTCTGGCATGGCGAGCGTCGGCGACTGCAACTCGAACGGCGTGGTGGATCCTTGCGACGTCCTGAACGGCACGAGCCTCGACCAGAATCACAATTGGATTCCCGACGAGTGCGAGGCCCAGACGACTTGGTACGTCGACGCCAGCGCCGCGCCGGGAGGCAATGGAAGCATCGGCGCGCCGTTCCAGGCCCTCGCTCCTCCGTTTTCTGTCGCGATTTCGGGCGACACGGTGCTCGTCGCGAACGGGCTCTATCAAGGCAGCGCGAATCGGGATCTCGATTTCGGTGGACGAAACATGGTCGTCAAGAGCACGGGCGGGTCTGCGAGCTGCATCATCGACTTGCAATCGGTGGGGCGCGCCTTCCTCGTCAGCGGGGGCACGACGCAGGCCGCGCGAATCGAGGGCTTCACGATCAAGAATGGCAAGGTCCTCTACCCGACCATGTTCGGAGCCGGCGTCTACGTCGATTCTTCCAAGGCCACCATCCGAGAGTGCGTGTTCCAGAACAACGACGGACAAGTTGGCGGCGGGCTGGCGATGCTATCGTCGAGCGGGTCGATCGAAGCCTGCAGCTTCCTGGACAACAAGTCCTCGACCGGCGCCGGCGCGTTCGTTTCGCAGGGCCTGGACGTGCGATTCCAAGGCTGCATCTTCCAAGGCAATACAGGCCCCGGGGCTCAAGGCGGCGGCGTGTACTTGTCGCAATCGGCCGTCAAGGTCGAGCGCTGCGCATTCCTCTCCAACACCGCGCACTCTGGCGGAGCGGTGTACACCTTTCAGGGCGACGTGAATCTCGATCAATGCTTGCTCGCGGGAAACTCGGCTGATCAAGGCGGAGGAGTCAGCACCTCGAACTCGACCTGGCACATGACGAATTGCACGATCGTCGGCAATACCGCGACGTTGGACTCAGCGGCCGTCAACCATGTGCAGACTGCTGTGTCTTGGCCGCGCGTGTGGCGCAACAACGTCGTCTGGAACAACACGGCGCCGGGCGGCACGCCGATCCGGGTGTCACAAGGTCCGCTCGACATCGACTGGTGCGACATCCAAGGCGGTCAGCCAGCGGTCACGCTCGCGTCGGGGGCGAGCTTGAATTGGGGAGCGGGCAATCGAAATCAGGATCCGCTCTTCGCCGCACCGGATGGAGCCGACAACAACCCGTTGACCGTCAACGACAACGATTACAGGCTCGCGCTGGGCTCGCCGTGCCTCGACGCCGGTGAGAACGCATCCGTGGTGCCCGATTGGTTCGATCTCGACCGCGACGGCAACGTGACGGAGCCCGTGCCGATCGACTTCGACGGGAGCGCGCGCTTCGTCGAAATTCCGAGCGCCCCGAATACGGGTAGCGGCGTGTCGCCGCTGGTCGATCTGGGAGCTTGGGAAAGACCGTAGCAGCGTCCGATCGAGTACGGAGTCAGGTGAATTCGTCCGGAGTCGTGGGGCTTTCCTGATCCGCGCGCCGCGCGGATCAGCAAGGCCCCACGACTCCGGACGAATTCACCTGACTCCGTACTGGCATTCAGCAGCAAGCCGGCGCCCGAACGGTGCGAGGAGGTGCCATCGACCGCCGCAAGGTCATGTCATCCCGCGCTTGGTCGTGGCGCGGAGCTTCTTGAAGCCGCGAGCGCCGCAGGTGCGGCAAGCTTGTGCTTGGCCTGCCAAGGTGGACCGATCGATCGGCCCAAGGCGCGCAGGAAGTCGTCCAGGTCCTCGCGGCCGAGCGCCGCCGCCGCGTCGTGAAAGACGCGCTCGCGCTCGTACCAATGCACGGACCATCCGCGTGCCTCGGCTGCCTTCGCGAGGGCCTGGCGATACATGACGGAGTCGGCGACGGTTTGCGCGCGATTGTCGGCGATCCGCTCCTCGATCGTCGGCGGAAGCTTGGGGCAGGCGCGGATCGCGATGCCCGCGATCGGGGCGGGCACCGACTCGGCCAACTCCGCGAGGCCCTCACGCGCGTGGACTGCGGCCGAAGCTCGCACGCGCTCGACGAGCGCAACGGCGTCGGCGAGCGAAAGTTTTCGCGCTCCCGGCGTGTTCAGGTAACGGCCCACCGCCCACGAGCCTTCGTGGTGATGCGGGTGCGTCGGCAGACCGCGATCGATGAGCTCGATGCTCCGGCGATCGAGGAGCTCACCGCCGGGGGCCACGGTGACGAGCACCGCCGAGCTGCTGTGCTCGGCGACGCCGACGATCGCGCCTGGCTGCCTTCGTTCTCTCGCCACTTCTTCCTCGATCGGCGGTGCGTCCCTGGACAAGCCATCCAACGATCACATGCTCGGCGGTAGCGCGCAAGCGCCTCGAAGGCAGCTGGACCTCGACGAGCCCGCTCACCGCAGGAACGCTATGCGCGCGTGGTTCCGCCGGACGATTCCAGGACTCCCGGATCCCGCAGATCGGCGCGTGCCACCAAGGCATAGAGCGCCAGCACGATCAACGGCGTGAGCTCGCTGTAGATGCGCAATTCCGTGATTTCGCCGCTGAGCATTGCGCCGGCGAAGTAGGGGGGGATGACGAGCACGGCGCGGCGCAAGAACTCGTCCTCGATCTTCTTGCGCAAGAGCAGCACGGGAATCCACAAGAAACCGAAGCTGCTCGCGACCAAGAGCAGGGTGGACGGAGTCCGCAGCGACACGAGATTGTGCTCGAGCACCACGGGCAGCATTCCCGCCCCCACTTGACCGGAGAAGACCAGAGCAAGGCCGGACTTGATCGCGAGCCAGAGCACGACCTGCGCCGTCACGTGCATGAAGAGTGCGCGCTTCGATGTCCGGCCGAAGCCCGTGAGCAGGTGGATCACCGTCAGGAAGATCGTGGTTTCCTTGTTGAACGTCGCCAGCACGAACAGCGGGTAGTACAGGTGGAAGCGACGCTGTCGCAGGCACCACATGCCCCATGCGAAGAACATCACCGCGGGCGCGTCCCAGACGTACCAGTACGGCGCCGCGCGCGCGAGCAGGTATTGGAAGGGCAGCAGGAAGAAAACCGAGAGCGCCACGATCGACATCGCTGCAGCTCGCGCGCCAAGATCGCGAAGCCCTGCGCGCAGGCAGGCGTACACGCCGAGCAATGCCAGCACCTCGACGATCATTCCGGCTTCGCGAGGCTCGAGCCACGCGCGCGAGAGCAGGCCGACGTCGTAGAGCGCGCCGAGGAAGGCGGGCACGAGGATGCGATACTGGTATGGAGCCAGCGCCGTGTGCGCCATGCAGCTCTCGATCGACGCTGCCGGATAGATCAGATTCAGCTCGACGCGCAGCCCGGTGAGGTAGAAGGCGAGCAGCAGCGCGACGCACCATGCGGAGATCCGCACGGAGCGCTCGATTCCAGCGGATCTCGAAGGCAAGGCCGGCTCGTTCATGGTTCAGCGACCGCGACGCGCGAGGACTGCGCGAGCGAGCTCCAGGGATAGCAGCGTATGGCCCTCGGAGGTGAGCTTTCCCGCTGCGAACAGGCTCCTCGGCTCGGCGCCGGCGCCGATCTGCTGCGCGAAGAAAGCACCTCCATCGACGACGTCGATCTGCTCGTCGCGGCCGACGATTCGCAAGGTCTCGTCGTACTGCGCGAGCACGCTCGAAGCACTGTCGATCTCCGGCGCGCGCGGCATGCACAGGAGGATCAGCCCGATCCGATCCGCGCGCGTCCTGCGCACGAAGCGGCGGAGAGAGCTCTCGAACCTGGCGACGGGCACGCGCCGCGATCCGGGCCAATCCGGACTGCCGCTGTTCATGGAATCGTTCGCCAGCCGAGCCTGCCGGCGCTTGCCCAGCTCCTCGAGGAAGTCGGAGTCGAGCGGCCGGGGGTTGAAGCCGAGCACGAGATCTCGCAGCCACGCGAGCGTGCGCAGATCGAGGACCGGTTGTTGCGAAACGAAGGACCAACCGTTCGCGCGCCGGATGGCGAGGGCGATCTTCGCTCGATCGGTCATCGGCGAAGGCCGGGCTTCCTCGATGCCGCACAGCGCCAGGACCACGATGTCTGGCGCGGACGGCCGCACCAGCAGGAGATAGCGCTCGAAGCACTGCTCGACGCTGAACCCGATCACGCCCGCGTCGAGCACTTCAGCCGGCGCCGCGCCCTGCTTCAGGAGTTGCGCCAGGCGAGCGCCGTATGTCTCCTCGAAAGCGACGCCTTCTCCAAAGGTGGTCCCGTCGCCGAGCAGCGCGATACGCAAACCCTGCGCGCCTCCGGCTGCCGCGAGCAGTGGACCGCGATATCCAGCAGCGTTGACACGTTCTCCGCTCTGGCCTGGAACGCTGGATCCCGGCGCGGGCCGCCACAACTCGCGCAGCGAGCCCTCGTGCAAGCCATCACCGCCGAGCAGCAGCCCATCCTGCGATGGATCGTATCGCCACGGAACCGCGACCGGCGCCTCGGTGCCGTATCCGGCGGCGCGCAGCGCGACCTCGGCGATCAGGAAAGCGGCACAGATTCCGGCGAAGGTGTGCGCGCGCAGCAAAGCAAGGAAGCGCTCGTGCACGGCCGGCCGCCTGGATGCGGACACCTTACCCACCCCGCTTGCTGCGCTTCAAGATCACTCGATGATCATGGGACCAGTCTTGGACGATCGGAGTGTGTGGAGGCGATGAGATCGCGTTACTTCAAGGACCCACTGCGAATTCCAATCCATTCGAGAGCGTCGAATTGTTCGGGGCCGGGAAGCCGTTGTCGCGCCCCCAGCACTGGGCGTTGACCGTCGTCCCGGGGACGAGCAGGTACGACGCGGGCGCGCCGCCGAGTGCGCCGGCGGCGAAGGCGTTCATGTCGAGCAGATAGACTCCCGAACAGTCGTTCGGCGGCGGATTGCCGCCCGAGTTCATGGGGACGGTGCGCCGGATCGGCGCGTTGATGCAGCGAAGCCCGTTCTGGAAGACGACCGCGGCCGGGCCGGCATTGGTGTAGATGTACAGGCCGGGCTTGTTGTTGATGACGTTGGTCGTGGAGATCGTGAAGCCCGAGGTCTGCGTGGCGCTCGAGTTCCCGCTGAATCCGATCGCCGGAAGGCAGGACAGACTGTTGACCTTGGCTGTGCAGTAGACGTTCGGCCCCGAGGGCGAAGGAATCTGCACGAAAACGGGGCCGCCCACAGGCGCTCCGTGGTTGTTGTTGCCCGATGCGTCCTGTCCATTTCCGTCGAGCCGATACGAAGCGCTCAAGCTCGGCGCCGACAGGATCTGCTGGAACATCCCCGCGGCGATTTGCGGCTGCGTGCGAGCGACCGACCAGATGCGCACGTCATCGAGCAATCCGTTCCAACGCTCGTTCGCGGCGCCGGGAGCCGTATCGCCCGCGCCGATCCTCGCCACGGCACCCAGGTCGACCAGCGGACCCGTTCCAGGGGACTGCGCCACCTGGGAACCATTGATGTACAACCGCGCGATCGAGCCATCGTAGGTGGCGGCGATGTGCGTCCACGAAAGGTAGGCTCCGACTCCGAATGGCGACGACACGTTGACCACGCCACCGCTGCCGTTGATCCACAGGCGCAGGATCCTCGCTCCGCTGTTGCCGGCGTCGACGCGCAGGAACCACTCGGCGACGCCTTGGGTGAATTCCTTCCGGCCGATCGTCGGAAAGACCCAACCGGCCGGGATGGTCGAATCGTCGTAGGTGAACCACGCTTCGAGCGTGAAGGAAGGCGGAGAGAGCTGCGGCGAGGCCGGGATCTCGATGTAGCCTCCCGGAGGCGAAGCGCTGACGCTGAGCGCCTGATTCTGAGCGCTGGTGACGGTGCTGGAAGTGATGACAAGCAGGAAGGCGGCGGCGGCTCGGAGGGATCGGGAAATCACGGGGGACCTCGGCTGAAGGGGGTGCGCTCGCTTGGGGACAGGCGATTCTACCGCTGGCGTCCGGGTCTGGAGTCAGGCTCCTCTCCGAACCGTTCGCGGCCTCATCGGGATGCAACGCGAGTGGACCTGGCGGCTCGCCTCTTGACGATTGCATGGAAGATCCAGGCCGCTGCGATCCCCAGAATGCCGCCGAGGTACGAGGAGTTGTGCATGTAGCCGGCGCAGAGGAAGCGCCGCAGGTCGATGACGTCGGGCGGGAGATACCAGTCGCGGTAGTCGGCGAGATCGATCGAAGCAGTTCGGACATAGCCCACGGCGCATCCGATGAGGCCCACGAGGAGTGTGCAACAAATCACGACGACGAAGGACCACAGCGTCACTCGAAGCATGCGCCGATGCCCGGGATGAATGAATCCCGCAGCGCCCACGAGGAGACCGATCGGGATTCCCATCCACCAGGCTGCCAGAAACCCGACGATGGAGGCTCGGACGCGCTGCGGCGAACTGGAGTCGAGAAGTCCGAATTGCCGAAACTTGAACCGGGTGAAGTACTCCGGCGAGACCGTGTAGCTGATCTGGTTGTGCACGACGCCGTAAGCACCCGCGAGCAGCACGGCGAGAACCAGCAGGGCCAGGAACACGAGCAGCTTCTTCACGGAAATCGCCGGGACCCAGGATACCGGCGTCGCCGCGAGCGCGACGGCGGACTCGCCGTGGAATTGGTCGCTAGTGGGTCGATTCAAAAGTACGCGTCATTAGTGGGCACGGTCACTTTGGGTGCAGTCCAGCAGTCCGCACCACATTCACCTTGGTGCAGTAGCGCTTGAGACTATCAAGGATCTGATCGGCCGTCTTGGTCCAGATGAACGGCCTCGGATCGGCGTTGTGAGCTTCGAGGAACTTGCGGATGTCGACCTCGAGCGCATTCGTGGATCGGTGCACGCCGCGGCGTGTGACGCGACGGTCCACGATGGAAAAGAAGCTCTCGACGAGATTCAGCCAGGACGAACTGGTGGGCGTGAAGTGCACGTGGAAGCGCGGCCGGCGAATCAGCCAGCGATGGATTGCCGGCGTCTTGTGCGTGGCGTAATTGTCCATCACGAGGTGGACGTCGAGTTCGGCCGGCACAGCGGACTCGATCTCGTCCAGAAACCTGCGGAACTCATGTGCTCTGTGACGCCGGTACGTCTTGCCGATCACCCTGCCCGTCGCGATGTCGAGTGCTGCGAACAGCGACGTAGTGCCGTGCCGTGCGTAGGTGTTCGTGCGGCGCTCCGGGTGCGTTGGCAGCAGCGGAAGCAGTGGCTGCATGCGATCAAGAGCCTGAATTTGAGACTTTTCGTCGACACACAGCACGAGCGCATTGTCCGGCGGTGACATGTACAACCCCACGACATCGCGGACCTTCTCGACGAACTGCGGGTCCTTCGACAGAGAAAACGTCTCGGTGCGGTCAGGGCGCAGACCGAAGGCTCTCCAGACGCGACCCACCGCGCTCGGCGACATCTCGAGCTGCTCCGCGAGCATGCGCGAGCTCCACTGCGTGCTTGCCTTGGGTTTCTCGTGCAAGGTCGCATCGACGATGCGCTCTACGTGCTCGTCGGTGATCGAGCGCGGCCGACCAACGCGAGGCTCATCGAAGAGTCCGTCGAGGCGCGACTCAACGAATCGTCGACGCCATTTGCCGACTGTGGCCACTGACAGGCTCAGCTCTTCGGCCACATCTTGATTGTCCGCGCCAGCCACGCAGGCGAGCACGATCCTCGCTCGCTCGACCAGCGAGGATCCAGCAGTACGTCTGCGGGTCAGCCGCAGCAACTCGGATCGCTCTTCCTCCGTGAGTTTCAACTCCGCTTTCGGCCGTCCCATTGTGCTCATGACAGCATGTACGCAGCGGCGGGGAAAACCGCGAGCACTTATGGCCCGAATTTTTGAATCACCCCACTAGTGTCCCGTACCAGAAGTACGTC